>SMTZ1_10002944_pt1 | contig 17144 bp, 10 predicted proteins | sample DeeMarSWOR136_30_FD_25667 | JGI IMG/M metagenome (IMG submission 25667)
CGAGGACGGCCGGCCTGCGCCAACTGCGGGTTTTGTAGCGGCATAGGCTGTGCAATCAACGCCAAGGGCAGTACAGCGGTCACCGCAATCCGGGACGCTCTGCTCACAGGCAATTGCGAGCTCCAGCCCAACAGCTTTGTGTACCTTCTGAAGGCGAAGCCCTCTGGGACCAGGATCGAGAGCGTGGAGTACATCGGGCCCAAGGGGGAGAAGGTAGTGCAACAGGGCGGCATATTCATTCTGGCGTGCAGTGCCATTGAGAGCGCCCGTCTGTGTTTGTTGTCCGCAAACGGCGCCCATCCCACCGGTTTGGGAAACCGGAGCGACATGGTGGGCAGAAACCTCATGTTCCATCATATTCACACCTACGCCGGCATTTTCCCAAACCGCCTACACGGCCATCGGGGGCGTAATTGCTGCTACATGATGGATGACTTCAACCTCCCTCTCGATCCTGATGACCCGAATAAGGTCTTTGGAGGAGGTGTCGTGAGCTTTGGCGGCGCGTGGCATCCCATCAAGTATGCGAAGAACTTACCTCTCATCGGAAAAAGTCACAAGAGGTGGATGCGGGAAAGTGAATGCCGGGATTACCTGGCACCGATAGGGATTTATGGTGAAGATCCTCCGGTGCTGACCAACCGCGTCGATCTTGACCCAAAGGTACGTGATGTCTATGGATTCCCGGTTGCCCGAATCACCTACAAATCGCACCCAAACGACCAAAGAGTGGCCGACTACTGCCGGCCCAAGTTCGAGGAAATCATTTGGGAAGCGGGTGCCCTTTCCGTGCTGTGGGTAGACGATATCCAGCTGACAGGTGGGGTGCCCCAGACCAAACACATACTGGGCACGCTGCGGATGGGTACGGACCCCGACCGTTCGGTTACGGACCCCTACGGGAAGTTCCACGATGTGGAGAATCTTTACTGTGCGGACGGCGGTCTGTTCGTGACCTCCACCGGCTACAATCCCACCCTTACCCAGCAGGCGCTGGCAGCTCGCCAGGCTCACCACATTTTGGAGTAGAGTTTTCGGTGACCTGCCCCCGAAAAAAGGAGGGAAATGAAAAGGCAGATTCTAACTAATATAGCCCTCGTAATTGTGTTGACAGCAGCTTTTTCGGCTCTTGCAGCCCCTGTCAGTGCCGATGAGACTTACGGCGAGTACCTCCTACAGTACGGTGATTCCATCAAGGAGGTCCGACGACAGTATGTCGATCACTCAGTTGTTCCCTGGGCATCCGGTTACAGCGGAGACCGCTACGAATCCGAGATATTGACGATAAAAGAAGGATTCGCCTTGTCTGACACGTACATTGCGCAATTTCAGAATGAGTTGACCGAGCATCAAGTGAGCTACTGGGATGATACAGGTTCCTGCATTTTGGATTTCGGGTGGACTCTTTACAGTGCAACGGATGCCGATGCGGAAATGGTCAGCGTTCACTTTGAAGAGCCAGTGGTGCTGTGCTCTGCTACTACAGATGACCCTGTTGTGACGACTGTTCCCGCTCATGTCATGAAATATGACACCATCGGCCTGTTTACCCCCCAGGCCATCCTGAAAGGAAGGCCTGAACTCATAGGGGATGCTGTAACGGCTACATTTACCTCTGACGTCCAAAGCAGGGCGCCGGATCAGATCATCCTAGACTATTCTCTGGACATTACGGGGCAAGGCGACATAAGCTACGCCGACCCGAATAATGCGTTTGGGTTCCTCTTCAGACAGGATAAAAAAGAGGATTGTTCAATCTCGATTTCAAGAGTGGGTACGATGACTGTTGCCAAGGACTCTCCTTCCGCGAGATGGTATCCGGTTGAAGATACTTACACCGAGACCTGGCAGGCGGAAAGCTTGACGACCGATATGAACATCTACGAAAGCAGCCTCAGCGGGCCGAATATGGAGTACTCCTTGACCTCAGCTGCTCTTCCCGCGCGAACCCCGGTCGCAAAAGACGTCTTTAATGTTCGGGATTATGGAGCTGTGGGGAATGGCACAGCATACGACACGGTTGCCATCAACGACGCCATTGCCGCAGCATCCGCAGCGCCGAATGGAGGGATAGTCTATTTCCCCACCGGCACATACTTGAGCGGCTCTGTTCACATGCAGAGCAATGTTACGCTTAAGCTCGATGCTGATGCGGTTCTTCTCGGCACACGGGTTATGTCGCACTATGACCCAGAGGAGGAGAATCCCTGGGACATTTGTCAGGACAGCTCCCAGTCTTATATCCACCGGAGCCTCATCTGGGGGGAGGACCTTACCAATGTGGGGTTTGTTGGGCCTGGAACCATCGACGGCAACAACGCGTTTGAACCGTGGGAACCGGACGAGGAAACAGCCCCACCACCTCCCGAGTGTTGGATGGAAAGTATGCTTGACCCGACTACCTATGTCCGCGGTGCCAAGTCGATCTCTCTTAAGTCAAGTAACAACGTTTTAATCAAAGATATAACTATTAAAGACTCACCAGATGAAGCCATCTGGATAGCTGGTGGTAGTTACACGCTCGTCGATAGGTACAGGGCGCAGAATGTCCGTGTTGACGGTATCGACCTTGTATGTATCAATAATTTCACGATAAACCACTGCGAGATCGTATCTATGGACGACGCAGTCGCAATCAAGAGCTCATATGTGCTCGGTGCTAAAATCAACTGTGAAAATGTCACCGTCAAAGACACTCTACTTTCCACCTTTGTCAATGGTCTGAAGATCGGTACTGAGTCGGTCGGTGACTTCAGAAACATACGTTACAATAACTGCATAGTCCACAACGTCACTGATATCCCTTCGGTTGACAGTGAGGAGTATACCACGCGAGCCGGTATATCGATAATATCCACTGATGGCGCTATAATTGAGGACTTTGCTGCCACAAATATCACACTGAGAAACGTTGGCTACCCGATATTCATCCGATTGGGCGATGGCTTCTCGTCACCCGAGCCCAAGGTTCCAGGGACAATTCATGACATCATACTATCCAATATTGTCGCCACCGGTGCAAACTACGGCTCCTTAATGCTTGGTCTTCCTGAAAAACATATCGGGCCAGGTATTAACCTGAGCGATATCGACACCACCTGTGAAGGCGGGGGAGCGCGAGAAGATTTCTATCGAGACGTTCCTGAAATAAGGGAGAGCGATGGCGTATACGCTGGTCCTCACTATCTGATGGGATACGGCCAACTAACACCCGGCGTGACGCCGGCATATGGGTTTTTCCTGCGGCATGTTGATGGATTAACATTCAACAATGTCCAGCTGGGATTCGATGAAAGCGATCTCCGCGCGGCCGTACTATGCGAAGATGTGGATAATTTTGCCCTCGATGGTTTCGGTGCTGAAAGCTATGAGTATGCTATCAGTCTGGATGCGGCAACAGTCAGCTTCTTCGACGTGACGTCCGACGTGATGATGGCTGGTCAGACCACTGCTACCCCAATGGCATCGATACCGGCCGGCCCGCCGCCCGTTGGCCGTGTCATAGGGCCGTACGTGGAAATCGATACTGTGGCAACCTACGTTGGGCCGGTAGCGGTGGGGCTCCCCTATGACGAATCGAGTGTCGGCAACAAGACACTGCTCAAGCTGTTCCACTATGACGGGTCCAGCTGGCAGGATGTGACGTTAGGTGTAGACATAGTGAACAACGTCGTATACGGAGAGGTCACCAGCTTGTCACCGTTTGTTATCGTAGAGGAAGCGGGTCCTGAGCCGACACCAATAAATTGGCCGCTAATTGGAGCGATAATTGGAGCAATCGTGGTAGTAGGTCTTGGAGCAACCATTCTAGCTCCTAGACTACGCAGGGTATCTGGTAATAAAGCATAATAATCTGACTGCACATTTTGCTAATCTTTTGTTAATCCACTTGTGTGATAGTGCTTTTTGGTAGCTTCGTGAGACTTGGGCTTCGTTTCGGTATCCCGACCCTTTTCCAATCCTTGCTCAAACCGCCTTGCCGCTGCCTCTTGCATCCCAGGCAATTTGAACTTTTTGCAATGTAGACTTCTTGCAGTGTTACATATATCGCCGTAGAATATCGCAAGAAGCTGCTCCTGAGTGAGAATTCATATAGGGGAAAGAAGGCAGTTGAGATGAAATGCGATTCGTTGGAGTTGCTCCGGTGCCCCGTCTGCAAGCTTGAACTATCCTTCGATGGAAGAACGGGAAACGGAGTGATTCGAGAAGGAAGCTTACACTGTGGGAGATGTGATCACGATTATCCCATTGAAGGAGGCATTCCCAGATTCATCGCACCCAAAGATTTGGTCGGCTCCAATAGAAGGTTTGAAAGGGTCTACAATTGGATGTCTCACCTCTATGATTCCAATTTCTTCGTTGCTTCTCGCGTGCGTCGTCGATTCTGGCCAGCAGGCGAAGAGAAAGCGCGAAGGGAGATTATGGAAAGGTTGGAGATAAACGACGATAGCAAAGTCCTAGAAACAGGCATCGGTACTGGAGGCAACATTCCATACGTTTTAAGCTACGCTCATCATGCAGAGGTATATGGTCTGGATATCTCCGTTGGAATGATAAAGCAATGCGTCAAGAACCTGGAAAGATGGCAACTGGAAGCGGACCTATTTCTGGGTAATTCCGAAGAGCTGCCCTTCAGAGACGAATGCTTTGATGTGGTTTTCCATCTGGGAGGGATCAATTTCTTCAGCGAAAAGAGAAAAGCTATTGAAGAGATGATCAGGGTTGCGAAATCCGGAATTAGAATCGTCATTGCCGACGAAACAGAGAAGATAACTGGTGGAGGAATATTAAAGAAATCTGGTATGCGTTTAGTCTACGGAAGGCGATTAGCAGAGGAAATCTCAACGTTTCGCTCAGAGGACATGGTCAAGCTTGTCCCGGAAGATACGTCAGACGTAGTGTTCGATTACATCTGGGAGGGCAACGGATATCTTTTGCAGTTCAGAAAACCCCGAAGGTAACGGATACAAGCGCTATGACAACGGCGCCTTGGAGTGTTTCATACCATACTAGAAGGTGACTGAGCGGGTATACCCATGCACCTTCTCCAATGATTACCGCTTAACAGGGTTCTATGCTCGCCATAGTTTGGTTAATCAAGTGTTCTCACCCGCCCCTTCTCTCTCGTGACAGTTGACTCTGGCCACGTAAACGTATAAGATAAAGGAAAGCGCTTGTTCTTAGATGGCGAGTAGACAAGGGGCTAAGTAATCAAGATAAAGCTCTCATGGAGAACGTGAGATGCCAATCTACGAATACAAGTGTAAAGCCTGCGGCGATGGGTTCGAGTTGCGCCGTTCCATCAGTGATAGCGACACCGAGGTAGAGTGTCCAAAGTGTGGAGCTAAGAATCCGCAGAGGGTTCTTTCCATTTTTGCGACAGGTATGTCCAACAAGGCCTGTGCGCCGAGCAGTTCTACCTGAAGCATCTAAGCTAACGAGGCAGTTTGCCTCGCCGCCTACTCAGCCACACAGCTCAGCCAGATTAGCGCCATCTTGCTTCCTAATTTACTCCAACTCCTCAAACTCCGCGGTGACATTTACAAAATTGTAGGGATCCCATTGGGGTGAATCATAGCTTTCATCACTCAGCAATTCAAAACTCGCACCGAAGTAGAAGTTGAACACTACTCTAAAGCTATTGACGGGGCTTATGGATTGGTACAAAAGGTCGTCCTCGCCCTGCGGTAGATAGTACGCATTAAGTATACCAAACTTGTCTTCCAGAGTTTCCTTGCGAGAGCATTCCGTTTTCCAGCAGGCATACCTAAATCCGTGGTCTCCCTGCAGTATGATAATCGGAGGAGTCTCCGATTTGGACAGTATTTCATCGACGAGGACTTCAACTTTCTTGTTGACAAACTGTAGTTGATTCAGATACTTCTCCCTTTGTATCAAAGCACTTTCAAATTTCCAGTCTGTCATCTCGATGGGTTCGCCGTCAGCACCAAATACATAAGGCCAGTGGGGACAAATGATGTGCGCGAAAACGAATTTTGGGCCTTGGATTTCAGGCATTTCGGCAAGTTTGTCAAAGGCATGGAGTACATACTCTCGATACCCAGCAAACAGAAGCTGTTTTTCGAAAACGCAAAGCAAGGTCATTTGAATCAAGACCCTGTTGAACTCACTTAGGAGGTTGATCCCGGCAACTTTCCTTTCAGTGCAGGGGATGTTCATATCCGCATGCTTATTATAATTTGTTAGTGGGTCACGTGTCTCGAAGTGGATATACTTGTAGCCCGCGGATCTCGCAAGATCCGTGACTAGGTTATCCTTGATCATTTGAGTGGGTATCCTCATGTCCTTCAATTCGACTCCCACTTCATCGCTCAGTGTATTCATATGCTTCATGTTCAACGACGATGCCAGAGAGAAGACAGTCCAAGGATAGTTACTTCGGCTTTCGGAAGCTACATAGAAACCTTTCTCAGTCAAATAGTCGATAAACTCGCTATTATCGAAATCAAGGAGCTCTTTAAGGACGCCAGCACTTGTATACGCATCCAGGACAATATAGTAAATGTCAGGAAGCGTATCTGTTTCTCCTGGATCTATTGCAATTGCAGCGGTTGTATCCTCTGGAGCGACACTTGGTCGTTTGAGCTCATAGGCTGCAATACTGATCGAAGGGACCAGGACCAGGGTGACGGCTACAACATTTAGAATGATCGTCAGATTACGAAAATCCCTATGCGTTCTGATAGTAAGATACGCACCACCGACAAAGAGCGCAGCCCAGATCAGCAGCACGTATCTTGCGGGCGTACCGACCAGAACACCGCGCATATGGAAATCACTTACCCCCCACCCCTTTACCAGATCGAGAGCATACCCATAGCTGAAGAACAGAATTAGGAAGATGGACACGAATATTCCAGCTTTCCTGACATTTCTGAGGATCAACCATGATGCTGCCAATAGCAGAAGCGCGAAGCCCGATGCAAATGCTAGGGGCATTAAGGTTACAGAAAATGAAAGCTCGGCCATATTGTAGGCATAGAAAGCTAGGATGGGGAATACTGCAAATAGGAACGGGTGAATAACGAATGATTTGTTGATAGCAGGTCTCTTCATATTTCACGCCTTTGTATCAGGTACAAGCTCATTTCAAGGTCCTTGATTGGGATGAACCTCAATTATCAGCCCATCGGCGCATGAAAATGGTACTGTAGGTATAGTCAACCGAAGACGATAGCAACACAAAACATCGTTAATAGGAACTTCTGTATTTCTCCCCCACTCAGAGTAGACGTAGTAGTCAGCATTTCTTAAGTGGGCATATCAACAGAGAGTCTGTGCAGCAGCAGGCAGAGCGGTCACTATATAAGTTAGTGAATTACGTGCGAGTGTACTTATATCACTTAGACCAGCCCTTGTCAATATGGCTTACTTAACTTCTCCTCCCAATCTTCACTTTTCCTCCCATTGTTTGCGATTGTTGTCCAACGCCAGTTTACGAAGACCTACCAAAAGCTCACTTTTTTTGACAAAAGCTACATATTCTGCTAATGTCATCCCAGAGGCCTGTCTATGATTGTAATGCAGGCAGTTGAAGCTACTTACTTGCCACATAGAACATCGTTTGCCGTAGTCACCCAAGAGCCTCATATTGGCGATAGTCGCCACAAAAACGAGGTTATGAGGTTATCTTGAATATTGGGATCAGAATCATGGGGGGCACTCTGTGGATAGCCGCTTGGGTCGTGGGTCTTGGCTATGTTATCAACTGGCTGAGCTCTTGATTACAGCGCTTCTAACTGAGTGTTGATGTACTCTCCCTACTACAGAGACTCTGACAACAGCGCCCAATAGTGCTTCACGCTGTCCTCATAGACCTAAGAACTGTTTTCGGATGCTACCCCTACCTTGCTCTATGACGCGTAGTACTTATCGGCTTAGTGAATAGCTCCTGCCATCTGCCAGTTGAGAAGCCTCGCGGCTTACCCTTGCGCGCCCCATGATCGCCAAAATGCGCTGGCTTGATGTGTAAGCGTTGATGGTACAGAAGTACCAGCTGTGGGAGGAAAGGGTAATTAAAGGCAGTTGACATACTTCGTTGAAGAAGATAGCATAACACTAATCTTAAGCAATCGCTCTCGCAGGAATAGTCTCGGAGAATTAGCTGCCGAAGAGTAATTATCTGAGACTATAGTCATTATCGTTTAGCAGCGTTTTTACCCTTAAGCAGCTGGAACTTATGTCTCCGGTGAGCTGGAAGGGTTAGCCAAATTCAGAACGAAGGGGGTGTTCGTCGCTATTCTGGTACTGAACAGAGGTGGTAAGGCTTAAGTATATTCTCCAATAGCTGAGAGTCTGGTTTAGTGCCCGACGATACTTGCTTCCTGCGTATTTTCAAGACCCTCACGATCTACATAGGGACACAATCCATACCAATCCACCCATCGCATTTTGCCCCGCTCGCGCGTACGGGCGGGCCTCAGTAACAGGAATGGGTGCAGCCACTGAATGAGCGACACCTGTCCTGTCGACATAAGCTGAATGAAGAGGAGTCAGTGTTCAAATCGCGGCGGTCTTCTCGGTCTATTGCTTCTGTGATCGATTCCGCCTACAATGAAGACAAAAGGGCTTAAGCAGTGAAGAACTCCATCATAATACCCGCATTTAATGAGGAAGAGGGATTGCCCCTTGTACTCAAGGACATTTTCTCCGTGATCGATGACACATTCGAAGTAATAGTGGTGGACGATGGGTCCACGGATTGTACAAGAGAAGTGGCAAAGGAGTTTCCCTGCAAGCTAGTTTCTCGCGATGGCGAAAGGGGTAAAGGACGAGCGCTCAGGACAGGAATTGCAAATGCCCAGGGCGAAAACGTGATCTGGATCGATGCAGATGCTACCTACCCCGTAGAGGTTATCCCAGAAATGGCTGCAGTATTGGCAACCCATGACATGGTCGTTTGTTCCCGAACGTATGGCAGAGAGCATATCCCCATAATGAATAGGATCGGAAACGCCATTCTGACCAAGCTAACACAGAAACTCTACGGATTTAAACCCTCTGATCCATGCAGCGGAGCGTATGGAGTCAAGAAGCGTCACCTTGAAAAGATGGAGCTTACATCAAATGGCTTCGGGATAGAGGCCGAGGTTGCTCTCAAGAGCGCCCGCATGGGACTGCGAACAGTTGAATTGTTTTTGGACTATCGTCCGAGAGTAGGAAAGACTAAACTCAGTGGGCTGAGGGACGGCTACATCATCCTAAAGACTATCATTGGCTCCCTCTTAATCTATAATCCTACCCTCCTGTTTACAGTGCCGGGAAGCCTCTTAGCGATTACCGGCATTGCGCTGATTGCTTGGTTTCTGGCCAAGCCTATGCCTATGCTCGACAAGCCACAAGAATTTGTGATTATGGTCTCAGCCGTGCTCGCTAGCCTGATCGGCATGCATATTGCCATCTTCGGCATTGCCGTGCAGCTCTATGCCTCAGTACACAGATTTGCCACTCCGGGACGTCTCACTCGCTTCCTTTTTGCCAAACATGGTAGGCGACTTCTTGTGGTAGCAGGCATAGTAGGTGTATGTACCGGGCTAGGGCTCTTGCTAGTTGTAATACCGCATGAAATTCCACATGGCACGGTGCGTTTCGTTGACCTATACGAGGATAACAAGTTGGTAATACCTGCTTTGGTTGCAGGACTCTTCGGCGTGGAGATGGTTATGTTGGCGCTATTCGTGTCAGTCTTTAGACCGAAACAGCAGTAGCCCGAGCAGGCCAGGCTTAAGAGGGGAAGTGAACGTGAACCAGAAGCGATCTAGACTTAGTAGCCGTTGACCTCCAATTCGAAGTGGACATGCTGGTAGAGATAGCCGAGAAGGGGTATACTGTGGATGAGATACCCATTCACTATAGGCAAAGTCCAATCCCCCAAGCTCCGCTTCCTGATGCATTGACCTAAAATAGGGCGAACGCTGACAGCGAAAAAGTTCCGCTGGCAATATCAAGGGCTTGAATCATTATGCTGGTATCAATTGTGGTATGTACCCATAGCCTAGACAAATACCAAAACCTCGTAGAGACGGTAGATAGCCTGCTGGAACAAATTCATCAGGAGATAGAGATCATTATAGTTGTTGATGGCAATGAAGAATTACATAAAAAGATAGTTGCAGGCTATGGCAGCAATGAGGCTATTAAGACAGTCCTGCTGAAGCAAAACATGGGTCTCTGCGTAGCCAGAAATGCTGGCATTAGAGCAGCACAGGGCAATGCCATTGCTTTTCTAGACGATGATGCGGTTGCAGAAAGAACCTGGATCAAGAACCTTGTCGATACCTATGAGAAATTCGATGCGATCTCAGTTGGTGGGAAGGTCTTGCCGATATGGGTTTCCGGCAAACCTGATTATATACCCGAAGAGCTCTACTGGTTGGTTGCCATAACCCATGAGGGATTTGCCGAGGAAAAAGCAGTCGAAGTGCGCAACACATTTGGCCCAAACATGAGCTTCAAGAGAGAGGTTTTCGAGAAAGTGGGCGTATTCAACCAGAACTTTGGCTTTGCTAGAAGAGGAACCTCCTACATACAAGCGGAAGAAGCAGAGTTTAGTTTGAGAATGAAGCAAAAGTTGGGCAAGGGGGTTATGTATAATCCTGAAGCCGTCGTTTACCACAAAATCCACCCATCGAAGGTGAAGGTGAAGATGATGCTCAAAAGGGCTTTTTATCAAGGATACTCCAAAGCGCTGCTGAGAAAGGTCAGCCCCTCGGCCGATCCAATAGCTACCGAGAGAGCCTATCTCAAGACCCTGATCCTGAAGTATATCCCGCGGAGGATAAAGAGGATTTACTACGTATCGGAGCTGAAGAAGCTCTCGATTCTTGTTGCCTCCATAATTAGCGTAGGCCTCGGTTTTGCATATGGATACGTGAAAAGAGACCACTAATGAAAATCAGAGGAGATTCATCGCCTAGATGCAGATGTCGATTGGATGATTACGAAATTCATACTTCTTGGATTATTTATTCGCCTGAGTTAATTTGCCCCAGTTTAGACCTATCTATTCCATACTGAAATTCCCTAGAGTGTTTAACTCATCCCGTCTGGTTGACTTTTCAATTGCATCAGGGCCCAAAAACACGGATAGAGCATGAAAATCCTCCAAGTATGCCCTAAATACTTCCCGGCCATAGGCGGGGTGGAAGATCATGTGAGAAATATCAGCGAGCGGTTGGCTCGCGAGTATGAGGTCACCGTTTTTACCACCGATCCTTCCGGGGGATTGCCCAAGGAAGAGCAGATAAATGGCGTGCGGGTCAAAAGGTTCAAAAGCTTCTCTCCAAACGATGCCTATCATGTGTCCTTTGAGATGTTGAGGGAACTCAGGAGGTCCGAATACGATATCGTTCATGGACATAACTATCATGCTTTACCCCTCTTCTTTTCCCGATATGCCAAAAGAAATAGGCTCTTAGTGACCCCTCATTATCATGGGCGTGGGTCTACGAGGATCCGCGATCTCCTCATTAGGCTCTACAAAGCCTTCGGCAAAGGGATTTTTCAAGAGGCAAACAAGGTAATCGCAGTTTCAATCTACGAAAAAGGCCTTCTGATCAAGGACTTCGGAATAGGCGATGACAAAATCGCTGTGATCCCCAATGGTATCGATTTGGAGGAGTTTAGAGGTTTAGAAAAGAGGGAAAAGGCTCGTAAGACAATTCTCTACGTGGGGAGACTGGAAGGGTATAAAGGGGTACAGTATATAATCAGGGCGCTGTCCTTGTCGGATGACAGTGTCCGGCTCGAAATAGTAGGCAAAGGGCCATACAAGGAGAAGCTAATAAGCCTTGCGAAGGGGCTCGTACTTGAAAACAGGGTTGACTTTTATCAAGACCTCCCCCGAGAGGAGCTGCTCCATAGATATGCCGCCGCAGACCTATTTGTGCTGCTCTCAAGATATGAGTCCTTCTCTATCGTGGTTGCCGAAGCACTGGCCTCAAAGACCCCATGCATTGTGGCCAATACGTCAGCCTTGAGTGAGTGGGTTGACAATGAGAATTGCTTCGGAATAGATTATCCAATAGTTATTGACCGGTTGGCAGAGTTGATAAGCAAAGTCATTGGGAAGAAGGTCCAACAGATCAAGCTCTGGGACTGGGAAGAGGTGGTAAAAGAGACGGTTAGGGTCTACGAGGAACAAGCATGAAGGTCCTGGCGGCGGCGGATGACTGCACATCAGGATATATTGAGGGCCATAATATGACGAGATGGTGGGCAGCGATACTCGGCCTTACATTGATAATCATTCTCACTATTCTAGTATGGGATAAGCAGTCCACAATCTACCCTTACCTCTTCCTTTCCCTAGCTATTGCCGCCCTGTTATCCTACTCCATCATTTCCTACAAAGAGCAACGGAGCATAGCCCCCACCATCATTTTTATCCTAGTCGTATTCGTGTTCCTCCGTAATGTATCTTTCGTCTCCACGCACTATGGGGCCTTGACCCCGGGCGATGTTAGCTGGGAGTATGCGGTTATCAACACCTTTTTAGCAGAGGGCGAGATATTTGTTATACGTGGAGAGTCGATGCTAACCTGGTACTCATCCTGGCCTGCCCTTCATAGTGTGTCTCTAGTCTTCTCCATCATCTTGGATGTGGCCCCCGATATCTTGCCGGTGGTTTTGCCCACAATATTTGGTTTCATAGGTTTCCTTTTCCTCTATCTCCTGCTGGATAAATTGACCACAGGTCTGAATTTGAGCAAAGTCCTGGTACCTCTAGGCCTTTTGCTCTACGCTGTAACTCCAGAGGCAATATATTACGGCTGGAAGTTTGTACACCAGGGCTTGGGAGTAATGCTAGTCCTGATTTTGTTCTATTTACTATACAAATACATACGGACTCGCGACCTGAGGATATTGGCTCTAATCATTGTAAACGCGTTGCTGTTAGTTGTTGTTCATCATTACACATCCTTTATTTTCGCCGGCTACTTGCTGATCTTCTCTGGCTTGGTTCTAGCTTCAGACTTACTGGTAAGAGTATGGCGGAGAATCACTCTGTGGAGATTCAGTAGACAAGCTCTTGTGATGGGTATTCTGGGGCTAGTGGTAGCCGGCAGCATATTCCTGTGGTGGAGCGAGGTAGGGACAATCATTTCGGAAAAGGCAGAAACAAGCGCGAGCGCGGTAACCACAGCGCTCAGCGGAGGTGAGCCCATTGACGGGGCGCCAAGTGGAGCGCCAAGTGAGGCGCCAGGTGGGGTGCAAATTGAGCCTTACGTTCCTGTATGGCACTATCCCGAGGAGCTTACGCCTTCATGGATCCATTTATTAAGGGCGAGGGACTTCTTGATATTTATTCCCGTGTTCTTTGGCTTCAGCTGGCTGCTATGGGAAATAGCGAAGAAAAAATCAGTCGCTCCCGAGGAATCATCCGCATTTGGCTTTCTAGCCATCTCGCTTATCTGTTTCGGGGGGATATTTCTATTCGAGTTATTCATAAGTCAAATCGAGCCATACAGGGTAGCCTTGCTGGGTTTACCCTTTATCGCTCTCGGCAGTGGTGTGCTCTACATGAAAACAGTCTCGAAGAGCAGATGGGCGGTTCTTGCCGTCCTTGTTCTGATCACCACCACCAGCTTTCTTGGACTTTGGGGGCATCGGTATGCACCCATCCACTTATATGCCTCATCCGTTAGTGCCGAGGAGGTTGGGGAATCTATGCCCCTCGATGATAAGCACAATGAATTACAGGGGTTCGTAAACCAGAATATTGTATGGGAGGAATTTGACTGGGTACTATCCGATGCTCCCCATCTACTGTACCGCCTGATCCCTTCACAAGAGTACGACAAGATTGGGCCACGGTACAGACACAGAATTGCTGATGCGCTGCATCGAACCCTTGTTAGAAATGAAGACCTGATTGCCATAGATTTAGGTACTAGCCTTTATACCCACTACAATGGGGTTGTAAGCCGAGAAGAAGCGGCTGAGCAAAAGGAGAAGTATTATTCGGAACTCGAGGCCAACCTTGATAAGATATACGATAATGGATTCGAGATTTGGGTAACAAGGAACTAGGGGCTAACCTAGGACATCCCATTGAAATAGCTTGGCAAAAGGGTAATAACGGCTCTTAGAGATATGCCCCCACGATCATAAATATTTACCTAATCCCGATTGGAACGGTACATATACGTGAAATTTGGAGACTAATATGGAAGAGAGACGGAAGGTCTTGGTGATTGGCCTGGATGGGGCCTCATGGAACGTAATCAAACCACTGGTGAAAGAGGGAAGATTACCCACAATTGAAAAGCTGATGCAGAATGGTTGCTACGGAGACCTGGAGAGTTGTATCCCCGCCATGACCTTCCCGGCGTGGAAATGCTACTCTACGGGAAAGAACCCGGGAAAGCTAGGTGTCTATTCCTTTAGAAATGTTGATGTGGACAAACATGAGTTCGGCCTCTACAGCTCTATCTCTTTCAAAAGCGAAGAGCTATGGGACTATCTGGGTGAGAACAACATAACCTGTGGAGTGCTGGATATGCCTACAACATATCCCTGCCGCACGATTAATGGAGTGATGATCTCCCACGGTGCGCCACGGCCCTGGGGATATGCCTACCCCAGAGAGCTGGAGAAGGAACTTAAGGCTAGGTTCAATTACAAGATCGACCCAGACTACTTACCCCAGGTGAACAAAGATGCTGCAGTACCCAGCACCAGAAGCATCATAGAGCAGAGGTTTGACGTTGCCAAGTATATCCTTCAAGAATTCAACCCATCGTTTTTCCACCTGACCATCTTTCACATCGACCCAATACAGCATTACTATTGGAAGGATATGGAGGAAAACGACCCCAAGTATGGGAAGGTCATCGAGGATTTCTGGGCTCTCATCGATAGCCGCATCGGGTCACTGTTGGAGGAGCTTGGCGACGAGAAGACATATGTATTCCTGATGTCAGATCACGGCCAGACCGCGGTAAAAGCCACCTTCCATATCGCAAAATGGCTTATGCAGAGAGATATGCTACCAATGAAGAGACATAGGTCGGCGCTGTATGCCATACTCTCGGGGCTCGGTCAGAGTAGAGACAAGGTCTTCTCCATCGTGGGAAAAACCAGGACTGCTTGGTTGGTCAAGTTCTTCATTCCGAAACACACCAGGCAGGAGATCCTGGGCCTTTTCCCCACCGAGCAAGATGACGCTGGCCAGGATACGCTGCTGCGTTCTATCGACTGGCTAAAGACCAGAGTGATCCCGACCCCTCACGGTCCAGTCTATCTCAACAGGGCGGCCTTCGCTTCAGAAAAGCAGTTTGAGGAATTCAAGAATGACCTTATCACGGAATTGAAGGCGATCGAGAACCCCAGAACAGGGGAGAAACTGGCCAAGGAGGTTTACCGCAGAGAGGAGATATATTGGGGCAAACATGTGGATCAAGCCCCGGATATTGTAATACTTCCCAATGAAGGATATGAAATCGCCAGTTCGGCTGTAAGCAGGCAACTTTGGGATTACTCCGCTAGCGGCTGGTCTGCGGTTCACCGTCTCCAAGGCATCTTCCTAGCGATGGGCCCTGAGATAAAGAAGGGCATTGAAATACAGGGAGCAAGAATCTACGACCTGGCCCCAACCATCCTGCACATTTTCGGCATACCGATACCAAAAGATATAGATGGCAAGGTGCTTAAAGAGATATTCAGAGAGGATTCAACGCTGGCCAAAAGGGAGATAGAATACATGGAGGTGGACGAAAGGGCAAGGATCAAGGGGAAGATAAGGGAAATAAAAAGCCTTGGCAAGATATGAGCGAACCGGTTATTTCCGCCGCGGAATTCCTTCCTCCTAGGAGAAGCATGGATTTATTCCGTGCTCCTGACAACCAGTCAATACTGTGCGCGTTGAACCCGAGGACTCAAACTATGGCAAGACAGAGAATAAGGACACAGCCATGACGGATGACGAGTCGTTGGTGTTCCCTTGCACAGAGATGACGGGTACGCCAGCCTCATGATGTCTATGTCATCAAGAATACTGCGGGCGAAGTTATGAAAGTGGCTTTTGTGGGTTCCAGGGGCATACCTACAAAGTACGGTGGAGCTGAGTCTTTCGTTGAGGAAACGTCTGATAGACTAGTGAAACTGGGATTTGAAGTCTATGTTACCTGTGGCTCCAAAATATTCCACAAAGATGAATATAACGGCATTATCAGGATTCACGCCCCTTATATTCAGGGTAAAATCATAACAATCCCCTCCATGAATGCTGTTCTACCAACTCTTTACCTCTTGCTAAGATGCCCAAACATTGAATTGATATATTATACAGGCGCAGGTTCTTCTTTGGGCGCGGTCATTCCGAGACTGCTTGGAAAGAAAGTACTCGTTAATACTGATGGAATCGAATGGAAACGGCCAATAATCAGGAGGAAATACTTATCTACGGGCTGGAAACTCCTTTCCATTTTCGGATGTTGGTATATCAAACTGACGGAGTGGCTGGGTGTCAAGCTATCACATGTTGTCATTGCAGATTCTAGGGCGATTAAGGCTTATCTTGAGCAGAGGTACAAGGCGAAGAATGTGGTGTACATACCCTATGGCGCCAGACAACTGCTCAATTCGGATATCCCATTTGAAAGGGAACGCACAGTTCTTGGCGAACGCGGACTATCTCAAGGAGAATACTACTTAACCGTGGGAAGAATAGTCGCTGAGAACGGCATACACAAGCAGGTAGAGGGTTTTAGGAAATCCAGGTCAAACAAGAGAATCCTTATGGTGGGTAATTTTGACGAAAAAGATAGATATACGAGATATTTGAAAAAATTAAGGGATGGTGATTCAAGAGTAATCTTCTCCGATCCAATATACGATAAGGAAGTCTTGGGCATTCTTAGAAAGAACTGCTACTCCTATATCCATGCCTATGAGGTGGGCGGCACTAATCCCTCATTATTGGAGCAAATGCTATTCAAGAAACCCATAATCGCTTATGACGTTCCTTTCAATAGAGAAGTGTTGCAAGGCGGGGGGATATATTTCAGAGATGAGGATGATTTAGCAAAGTGCATCCAGATGCTTGAAAATGGGGAATTTGACCTAGAGGAAATTGCAGAATGGCAGACTAGGAGGATAGAGGAAGAATATAATTGGGATGA
>SMTZ1_10006934_pt1 | contig 17141 bp, 15 predicted proteins | sample DeeMarSWOR136_30_FD_25667 | JGI IMG/M metagenome (IMG submission 25667)
TTGAGTGAATGGTGCCGGCGCGCGGACTCGAACCGCGGACCTGCTGATTACGAATCAGCTGCTCTACCAACTGAGCTACGCCGGCCGGAAACTGCGTGCGAGGGCGCGAAGTATAAGGGGATTCCCCGGGCTGCCCAAGCCGAGAACGTCCAGCGCGGGATCCCAGTACGCTGGGTCCCGACGGTTGTCCGCGGTTCAGACCAGGAAGGTGTTAGGAAAAGAGGCGAGAGCGAGCGGCCTGGGCGTGTCGCCTGCTAGGCCGAACGCAGGCGAATAATCACGTCCACGCCCTCGAGCTCGGCACCCTGGGGCAACGACGGCAGGCTGCTCAAGCGGATGTCCTGGGCAGGAATGTCCGTCAACTGCCCGGTCTTGGTGTCGTAGAAATGATGATGCGGCTCGGTGTTCGGGTCATAAAAGACGCGATCCGGATCCGCAATAACTTCCCGAATAACACCCTCGCGGGCCAGCATGCCCTTGGAGACGTGCTGGCCGTCGCGGTTTACCAACTGAAAGACATCTTCCGCAGAGAGATGCGCTCGCTGGGAAAAGAGTGCCCGCGCAACTGCCACCCGCTGGGAGGTGATTCCAATACCCCGGCTACGCAGAAGCTCTGCCGCTTGAGAGTTACTGAATTCCATTACGTACATTTAGATACCAATATTTAGAAAGATTATAAAATGTTGAATTCGAACTGTCTATTTTTTCATCAACCGGTCAATTCTATCGAGCCGATTCATGGGCGCCGAGCCTGCCGATTCGAGCATATCTTGAATCCCAAGGTGATCCGGCGCGGAGAGCAGTCGATCCCTGTATCCAGCACGTCTATTCCGAATGGGGATTACTATACCGTTTGTCTGCCAATAATGACCGTTCATATTCATGAATGCGTTCTCCATCCAGCCTGAGATCCAGACCAAGATCGTCATGCGCCACGCAAGACGAACGATACGTCGTTGCTGAAAATGCCGTTCTACGGCAATTGATTGGGCGTGAGCACTAGTTAGACTGCACTGGTAGAGGCTTGGCAACTTGCTGCAAATGCCGGGAATCCGGGCCTCAGCGCTAGGCTAGAACCATTCGTTCAAGGTACAGAACAGTGCCAGTAGCGAGAGACAGCAGAGAAACCACGGTGAATTTTGTCTGCCCTAAGACGCCGTTCGTCGGGTCTAACGATACGACCATGATACCGTTTGTCTGCTTAAACATGCCGTCTGCTCCGAATCGCCACTTTTCTGCCGCCTTCACTCTGATCGAGCTCTTTGTGGTCCTGGTGGTAGTCGGGATCCTCAGCCTTATCGCATTTCCCAGCTTTGAACCGTTCATTCTGAATCAACGGATTTCCGGTCAGGCCAATGATCTGGTGACCGACCTGTCGCTCGCCCGCAGCGAAGCCATCAAGCGGGCCGCGCCGGTGACCGTCTGCAAGACGACCGACCCCTCCCCGACCGCCGGTTCGCCGACCTGCGATGGCACCGATGCCAATCCGTGGACAACCGGAAGGATCATCTTCCTGGACAGCGGCAGCGGCACGCTCGCCAACGACGGCAACGGCACTATCGATGGCAACGAGCAGATCCTGCGCGTCCGACAAGCTCTCGAAGGCAAGAACAATCGCCTCGTCGGAGACGGGACCGCGGCAGGCACCGGCAACCGTGTGACGTTCCGGGGTAACGGCACGGCGACATTGACCCCCACCGCGGGTAACAACGAGAACCAACTGATCCTATGCGACAAACGTGGCGGCGCCGAGGCGCGCGCAATCGTGATCGGCCCGACCGGTCGAGTACGCGTCGCCGACAAGGGCAAGGACATGAAGGACAACAACATCGTCTGTCCATGACTATGCGAAACACCAGATTGACAGCGCAGCCGACCCTGCGAGATGCAGGTTCAAACAACCGGGCTACTCACCCTGCGTACCCGCAACCTGGCCGTGGGCCGAGCAACCGTGGATTCACATTGCTGGAAGTGCTGGTGGCACTCCTGATCCTGGCGATCGGCCTACTCGGGCTGGCGGCGCTGCAGAGTGTAAGCCTCAAGTACAACCACCAGTCCTACGAGCGCACGCAGGCGACGCTGCTCGCGTACGACATGCTCGATCGCATGCGGGCCAATCCCAGGGGCAACTATGGTGCCAACCCCACCTCCGATCCCGGCTGCATCAGCGCGTCGTGCACGGCCAATCAACTCGCCGAGCATGACATCTACCACTGGCGCATGGCGATCAGCCGCAGCCTGGCGGTCGGCGCCGCGACGCTTAGCGTGACCACCGACACGGCGGGAAATCCCGTGACCGGAAGCATCACGCTGACGTGGATGGAAAACGACATTCCCCAGAACCTCACGCTGGCGACGCGTCTCTAGGAAACCACCGACCATGTGCTCGATTCATCGAAGCAAGCAATCGCCAACCCTGCGCCAGGCTGCCCACGGGATACGCGGCTTCACACTCGTCGAGCTGATGGTTGCGCTCACCATCGCGCTGCTGATCATTGCTGCCGTGGGGAGGATATTTTTCTCGAGCCGCTCCACCTACCAGGTCGACGAAGGGCTCGCTCGACTTCAGGAGAACGCTCGGTTCGCGCTGGACGCCCTGCAACGCGAGATCCGCATGGCTGGCCTCTACGGTTGCATACGCGATCCGAGCAAGATTCAGAACAACCTCAACAGCGATACGACCTTCCCGTACAACCTCAAGGTCGCCATTCAGGGTTATGAGGCCAGCGGCACCGGCCCGAATACCACCGTCAACCTGTCGGCGAGCGACTTCACGGCGTCGACCACCATGACTGACTGGACGCCAAGTCTCGATGGCGTGTTTAGCGGCAAGATTCTTCCGAAATCGGATATCGTCGTGGTTCGCCACGTCAGCCCGACAAGCGTACCGATCGCGACGGGCACGGCGGGAGCCTACTTCACGGCCACGTCGGTATACATGGCGAACCTCCCGGCCGCGGCCGATTTTGCCGTCAAGGACATTGCGGTCGTATCGGACTGCTCTGCAGCATCGGTTTTCCAGATCGACACCCGCGCCAGTGGCTCCACGAGCGGAGTGAACTGGGTCCGGCTCACGCATGACAACAGCGCCGCAGCCAGCCCGGGCAATCGCTGCCCGAGCTGGGGCACCGGGGCAAATTGCGACAACCGCAGCTACAGCGGGGGCGCGGAAATCGGCAAAGCCATGACAACGGCCTTTTACGTAGGCCCCAGCGCGTCCGGGAAAGGTCCCGCATTGTTCCGGCTGGTGCTACGCGCCGGCCAGCTCTCCGAGGAAGAGATCGTCGAGGGCGTGGAGAACATCCAGATCCTCTACGGCATCGACAATGCGACACCGATGACCGGATACGCGCAGCAGTATGTCACCGCGGCATCCCTTGCCACCGCCACTGACTGGGCGAAAGTCGTCAGCGTGCGTATCGGTTTACTGATGCGGACCACGGGTTCGGTCGAAACAACTACGGATACCGGCAACTACCTGCTTGGCGCCGGTGTCGCTGCCGCTGGCACGACGATCAACCCGGTCGACGACAAACGCCGGCGCCGCATATTCACCACGACGATCCAACTTCGTAACCGGCTACCAAGCACATGAGTATCGCCATGAAGACAATTGCCTTCCCTGTTCCGCCGCACCAACGCGGCACCGCGCTCGTGATTGCGCTGGTGTTTCTGCTGCTGATGACTTTGCTCGCCATCACGGCCGTGAATACCTCGTCGCTGGAAGAAAAAATGGCCGGCAACCTGAAGGACCAGCACTTCGCGTTCCAGGCTGCCGAGGCCGCGCTACGCGAGGGCGAGGCCTATCTCGCGGTGAACAGTCCGGTTTTCGATGCGAGCTGCACCAATGGTTTCTGCCTGCCGGCAGCGTCGTCAGCGCCGCTGTGGGACAACTTTGTCAGCTGGGGAACCAGCAGCACGACCACGCGCGCCTACGGTACCGGGACGACGGCTGGCAGTTACGTGAGCACGACAAACGTTGCTGCCGAGCCGCGCTACATGATCGAGGACCTCGGTGGCGGCAGCGTCGGTGACGAAAAACCTGACAGCTTCGTTTGGAAACCAAGCCCGGATCCGAAGATCTTGCAGGGACACTATTTCCGTGTCACCGCTCGCGGTGTCGGCGGTACCAACGCCGCGCAAGCGATGCTGCAGACAACCTATGTCAAGTAACGGGTAAACAGCGACCCAAGCACGAGGCCACGCCATGAAACGCTTACTGCCCACCAAAGTCTTCGTCACCACGCTGCTTGCGGGGCTGATTTGCGGCGCGGGTTATGTTCCAGCTGCCTCGGCCGCGATGCTGGAGGGCGCAACCGAATATTCTGCTGACGCTCGACACCTCGGGCAGTATGGCGCGGGCCCACATGCCGGACGACGTGGGCACACTCACCACCACAAAGCGCTACTGTTCGAGCAAGAAGAATCAGGTCTACTACGATCCCAGTACGGTCTATCGACTCCCGCAGGACGGCAGCGGTAATACCCTGACTTTTGGCGATGCGGTCACCTTTACCAATGCACGCACCTGCAAGGACAACCCTTTTGAAGACTCGGCGTGCTCCACTGGCAACCGAATCAACCTGAGCACCAACTTTCGACCGATTGACACGGACGATACGCCCACACCCAGCTATGCAACCTGCGGCCAGGCCATACCGCAAGCGGCTTTCTATTTCAGATTCAATACGGCGTTAGCGGGTTGCGACGGCACGATCGACAACGAATCCTGCTACCAGAAAGTCACAGTCAGCGCGACCTCAGGTCCGGCGACCGTTGATATCAACGGTGACGGCGGCGCTGATGCCGATGAGCGCACCAACTTCGCGATCTGGTATTCCTTTTACCGGACGCGCCTTCTGGCAGCGAAAACGGCGATCAGCTTGGCCTTTTCGCAGTTCCCCACCAACGTGCGCCTCTCCGGCCAGACGCTACTCGATCCGCCAGGGGCTGCCGGCCTGACTAACAGCCCATCGCTGATGCGGCAATTCGCCGGCACCAATCGTACTATTTTCATGTCCGATATCTTCAACACGCGCGAAGGCGGCACCACGCCGCTGCGCGTGGCGACTGATCGTGCGGGACGCTACTTCAGTGCCGATACCACCGTGGTGAGTTCAGCCAACAGCCCGTACCGGAAGGTCCCGGGCGACGCAACCAGCGAGGAGCTCGACTGCCGGGCGAACTTCCACATTCTAACCACCGACGGTTACTGGAACGGAACCTTGAGCGGCCTCGGCAATCAGGACAATCCCTCCTCTGCCGAGACCATGCCTGCAACGAGCTTTGTCCCGGCAACGCGCGGCGCCTACAGCTTCGACGGGCGGGCGCCATATGGCGACAGCGCGAGCAACACGCTGGCCGATGTCGCGATGCACTACTGGAAGACCGACCTGCGCCCCGACCTCCCGAACAAGGTGCCAGCGTACCTGCCGTTCAAGGCAGCCACCGACGCCGAAACGTTCTACGACCCGCGCAACGACCCCGCCGACTGGCAGCACATGGTTACTTTCACCATCGGGCTTGGCGTGTCGGGAAATCTCAATCCGGCGAACTACAACGCAAAGGTACAGCTGAAGTCGGCGTTGCCGACGGTGACCTATCCGACATGGAACGATGGCACGGTGGACAGCGACGGCGAAAAGAGCGACGACCTGTGGCATGCAGCAGTCAACAGCCGCGCCCAGCATTTCGTCGCGACCAATCCGGATGCCTTTGTGATCGGGCTGAAAAAGGCGGTGAGCAACATCAATGCGCGCCTTGGGTCGGGAACCGCTCTGGCAACCAACACTACCTCGATCAGCGCCGGCGGGCGCCTGTTCCAGGCGCAGTACGATGCGGGATGGATCGGACACCTCAAGGCCTACAAACAATCGTACAACGCGACGACACACCTGTACGAAACAACGGAAGACTGGGACAGCAGCGAAACGGCGAATTTCCTGCCGTATAACACCCGCATCGTGATCACCAACACGACCCCGACCAGCTCAACCTACGGCGCGGGCGTGCCGTTTCAATGGACGGGAACGCCCACGATCGATGCCACCCAGAAGGCCTACCTGAATGACAACCCCGACACGCTAAGCATGGATAGCGACGCACTCGGACCGAATAGGCTCGATTTCCTGCGTGGAAGCACTGCAAAGGAAGGCACTGATTTCCCCAATCGCAGCAGCACCTACAAGCTTGGCGACGTCGTTGGATCTTCCCCTGTTTACGTGGGCAAAGAGGGACGTGGCTATCTGGATGCGGGATATGACACGTTCGTAACGAACTACGTGGAAACCCGGATACCGGTGGTCTACGTGGGCTCGAATGACGGCATGCTGCATGGCTTCCGTGCCGACGTCGACGCATCGGGCAACAAGACCTCGGATTCAGGCAAAGAGGTTCTTGCTTACGTTCCTAACAAGATCTTCAAGAACCTGGGCCAGTTGACCAGCCCCGGTGCACCCCATCAGTTCTTCGTGAATGGACCGACCACGGTCGGGGACGTATACGGAGACTTTGGGGCGCGTTGTCCGGGCGGGGCAACGCCGTGTTGGCGCACGATACTCGTAGGCGCGCTCGGCAAGGGCGGCCAGGGCTACTATGCCCTCGACGTAACGAACCCGGCGGATTTCACCGAGGCCAATGCCGACAAGATATTCCTTTGGGAGTTCACGGACGTGCATGATGCCGACATGGGGTACACGTTCGGCGCACCCTCAATCGTCAAGCTGCGCGACGGCAGTTGGGCCGTGATCGTCAGCAATGGCTACAACAACAGCGAGCCGGATGCTCACCGGGGCAGCGGACATGGCGCACTCTACGTGCTCAACATCGCCACGGGGGCCAAGCGCGCGAAACTCACGCTTTCGTCGGACGGTGGTACCCAGGCCGACCCGAATGGGCTCGCCACGCCGGCGGCGGTGGACGTGACCGCTGACAACCAAATCGATTACGTCTACGCAGGCGATGTGAAGGGAAAAATGTGGAAATTCGATCTGACCGACGCCAGCGCGCCGGCCAGCACCTTTACCGTCGCACTCGGCGGAGCGGCGCTATTCAACGCGAGCACCACAGGAAATCCTCGGGCTATCACTACGCGTCCCGAGGTTGGCCCACATCCGAGTGGCAGTGGATATATGGTCTACTTCGGAACCGGCAAGCTGCTTGAGCACATTGATAACACGCCGGCCCCGCCGACCAACTACTTCTACGGCATTTGGGACAACGGGGCGACAGTAGCAAACAGCGCCTCGACCATACTGACCCAGACCGTGGTCGAGACGCAGAATGGCGCCAATGGCAATCCCTATCGCCTCATCAGCAACAACACGATGACCTGGGGTACGGGCCTCGGCCAGTACCTTGGCTGGAAGACCGAGCTGCCAACGCTTGGAGAGAAGCAAATCAGCGACTCGGTGTTGCGAAACAAGCGCATCCTTTTCACCTCCATGGTTCCCGGTGGTGACCGCTGCGAAGGGGGCGAACCGGGATGGTTGTGGACGCTGAATACCGACAATGGCGGACCGCTGGCCTACACGCCGTTCGACACCAATAATGATGGCCGGTTTGATTCAAGCGACTTCTTCGTGCTGAGCGACGGAACCCGCAGGGCTGCGAGCGCGACACGTACCCTGTCGGCGATGTCGTCGCCGACAGTACAAAACGATGTCGAACGCGGGATCGAGGTGGTCAGCGGTTCGCTTGCTGGCGGTGGCCTCGGATCGACCGGCACAAGCGCCGGTGGCAAGAAGGGCCGCCAGTCCTGGCGCCAGCTCAAGTAGCCGCACGAGCGTGACATAATCGGCGGCTCGGCGTTCCGAGAAACTCAATCGCCGGCGGGCATTCCCGCCGGCGATTGGCGACACCTCACCCGGCGAACGGAGAATTCAATGCAAGGCACTGCCAGTCGTCCGCGCCATTGCTGCAGTCAGCCAGCACCAGCACGGGAAAACGGATTCACGCTGATCGAACTGATGATCGTGGTAATCATCATCGGCGTTTTGGCGGGCATCGCCTATCCAAGCTATCGCAACTACACAATGCAAAACCGGCGCACCGACGCGCGCGGCGCGATGCTGCAGATCGCGGCGCAGCAGGAGAAATATTTCACCGAATGCAACCGCTATGCGGCAACCCTGACTGGCGCCACGCGCAGCTGCGGCACTGCTGTGGGTAACGCCGATACAGTGCTGGCATTCAGCACCTCGATGCCCGCGTTTGACTACTATAACGCCGCGCTCGCGCCGGGAATCGTGGAGCGCAACGGCGCTACCTCGGCTAGTTGCTCGACTTACGCGTGCGGCTACAGCCTGACCTTTACGCCCAAGGGCATTCAGGCCAATGATGGAAAGATGATGATCAACGCGCGGGGCGACCGGTTCTGGGACCGGAACAACAACAATAACTACACCGATACCGGCGAAGACAGCTGGCGGAAATAGGCCTTCGCGTGATTGTCAGGCCGGCGCGAGCCGCGCCCTTGTCCGTTGCGCTAGCCGGTGCGACGCAGCGGCTTGGGGACGGGAAATACCACGTTCTCGGAAACGTCCGACGTCCAGTCGACCTGTGTGGCACCCCAGTCCTGCAGTTGCCCGAGCACTTGCTGTACCAGCACCTCCGGTGCTGACGCGCCGGCAGTAATGCCGACGCGCTGAACCCCTTCCAGCCATTCGCGGCGAATATCGTCTGCACCGTCGATCATGTAGGCCCGCGCGCCCTGCACTTCCGCGACTTCTCGCAACCGGTTGGAGTTCGAGCTGTTGCGCGAACCAATAACCAACACGACATCGCACTCGGACGCGAGCTTCTTGACCGCGTCCTGGCGGTTCTGGGTCGCGTAGCAAATATCGTCCTTCTTGGGCGCGCGAACGGCCGGAAAGCGCGAACGAAGCGCCTCGATGATCTTCGCGGTGTCGTCGACGGATAACGTGGTCTGAGTAACGTAAGCGAGATTGTCCGGATCCTGGACGAGGAGCCCTGCGATGTCTGCGGCCGTCTCCACCAGATAGATGCCATCGTTCGCCTGACCCATGGTGCCTTCGACCTCCGGATGACCCGCGTGACCGATCAGAATCACCTCGGTTCCCTGCTTGCGCAGTCGCGCGACCTCCATGTGCACCTTGGTAACCAACGGACAGGTCGCATCGAATACCCGAAAGCCGCGCCGGGCCGCCTCCTCCTCCACCGCCTTTGAAACACCATGCGCGCTGAAGATGAGCGTGGCGTTATCGGGCACCTCTCCGAGATCCTCGATGAACACTGCGCCCTTGGCGCGCAGGTTGTCGACAACGAAACGGTTATGCACCACTTCATGGCGCACATAGATCGGTGCTCCGTACAGTTCGATGGCGCGCTCGACGATCTCAATGGCACGATCGACGCCAGCGCAGAAGCCGCGCGGATTGGACAGATAGACTTTCACGGGATAGTTACTCTACGCCGCGAGCGCCAGGACTGTCATGACGTGCGCCGGCGAAACAGCGCATCGGCAATCAGCACGGCGGCACCGATAGAGATCGCGGAATCGGCAACATTGAAAGTCCAGAAGTGCCAGGATCCGAAATAAACGTCAACAAAATCAACTACCTGTCCAAGTATTAACCGATCGATGAGATTGCCGATCGCTCCGCCCAGTATGAGGGTAAGAGCGACCGCAAGCCAAATCTCCACGCGCGATAACCCACGCAACATTTGCAGGATCACGCCTGCCGCGGCGAGTGCGATCAGAATGAAAATGGCATTCTGCCAACCAGGTGCGCCGCTCAGAAAACCAAACGCCGCACCACGATTGAAAGTCAGAGTGAGATTCAGCATCGGAATGACTGGCACCGGCACGTGCGGCGCAAGCCAGGCCAGCGCCAGGAACTTGGTGACCTGATCAAGAACGACCACCACGCCGGAGACCCACAGCCAGCGCAGCATCAGGCGAACTTCCGCGCCTCGCCGCCGCCCGCGACATTGTCGACACAGCGTCCGCAGAGCTGCGGGTGCGCGCTGTCCCGGCCCACGTCTTCCCGGTGATGCCAGCAGCGCACGCACTTGTCGTGACCGGAAGGCGCGACGGCAACCGCGAGCCCCTTGATGTCCGTATCCTTCGCCTCGGCGCTGCGCGCCGCGAGCGGTTGCAGCCGCGCATACGAAGTAATAAAGACGAAGCGCAGCTCGTCACCGAGCTTGGCGAGTCGGAAACGCAACGGATCATCGCAATAGAGATCGATCTCGGCATCAAGCGATCCGCCGATGCCACCAGCGACGCGCAGCTTCTCGAGCAACGGGGCCACCGCGGCGCGCACGGCCATGACCTCCTCCCAATACGCCTGATCGAACCCGGTCTTGACCGTGAATGCCGGCCAGCGCTCATACCAGGTTTCGAGAAACACCGAAGTCGAACGCTTGCCGGGCATGAACGACCAGATTTCTTCCGTGCTGAAGGACAGGATCGGCGCCAGCCAGCGCACCAGCGCTTCGAGGATGTGATACATGGCGGTCTGCGCCGAACGCCGCCCGCGGCTGTCGCGCGGCATCGTGTACATGCGGTCCTTGAGGATGTCGAGGTAGAAACTCGACAACTCCACGACGCAGAACTGGTGAAGCTTCTGGTAGATCACATGGAAGTTGTACGAATCGTAGGCGGCGATTACTTCGCGCTGCAGGCGCATGCCCTCCTCCACCAGCCAGCGATCAAGTGCAAGCATCTCATCTGCCGGAAGGCAGTCGGCCGGATCGAAGCCATCCAGATTCGCCAGCAGGTAGCGCGCCGTGTTGCGCAGCCTGCGGTAGGACTCCGCCATGCGTGTGAGGATTTCGTCCGAGATACTCATCTCGGCGCGGTAATCGGTGGCCGCCACCCACAGCCGCAGAATATCCGCGCCGAGTGTCTTGATGACCTTTTGCGGCGCGACCACGTTGCCCTTGGACTTCGACATCTTCATGCCCTTGGCGTCCACCGTGAAGCCGTGCGTCAGGCAGGCGCCATACGGCGCAATGCCATTCATGGCGACCGACGTGAGGAGCGAGGACTGAAACCAGCCGCGGTGCTGGTCAGAACCTTCGAGGTACAGATCCGCCGGATACTTGAGATCGGCGCGGCGGGCGAGCACGCAAGCGTGGGTGACACCCGAGTCAAACCAGACATCGAGCGTATCCGTAACCTTTTCGTACTTCGGTGCGGTGGATCCGAGTAGCTCCTCGGGCTTCAGATCGAACCAGGCATCGATGCCCCCGGTTTCGACCCGACGCGCGACCTCCTCGATCAGTCGCTCGGTGTCGGGATGCGCCTCACCGGTCTGTTTTTCGACGAACAACGCAATCGGCACACCCCAGCTGCGCTGGCGCGAGATGCACCAGTCCGGCCGGTTTTCCACCATTCCCTCGATGCGGGCCTCGCCCCATTCCGGCACCCAACGGGTCTTGGCGATCGCGCGCAGCGCAAGCTCGCGCAGTCGCTCCATCCCGATGAACCACTGCGTCGTCGCCCGGAAGATGATCGGGGTCTTGTGCCGCCAGCAATGCGGGTAGCTATGCACCAACGCCTCGGCATGGACCAGCGCGCCGCGCGCCTTCAATACTTCAAGCACGTGATCATTGGCCTTCAAAACGTGCTCGCCAGCAAAGAGCTCGGTTCCCGGCAAAAACTTGCCGTCGCCGCCAACGGGATTCTCTACCGCAAGTCCGTAACGGGCGCCGACCACATAGTCCTCTACGCCGTGGCCGGGCGCCGTGTGAACGGCGCCGGTGCCGGCTTCGGTCGTGACATGCTCACCGAGAATGACGGGCACCTCGCGTGCGTAAAACGGATGGCGGAGCTTGACGCCTTCGAGGTCCTTGCCACGACAGTTCGCCACCACCCGGCAGGACTCGACGCCAAAGCGGTCCATGGCGCCCTTCATCATCGGTTCAGCCATCAGCAAGCGTTCGCGCCCCTTGCCGCTATTGCACTCGACGAGCACGTAGTCGAGCTCCGGATGCAGGGCGACCGCCTGGTTGGCGGGCAGCGTCCATGGTGTGGTGGTCCAGATCACGATACTGATCGGCCCTTCACCGGTGTGGCCCGAGACGTGCTCGCAACGCGCGAGAAAATCAGCCTCGTCCGCCGCGCCGAAACGCACGTCGATGGCCGGTGACTGTTTGTCCTGGTATTCGACCTCGGCCTCGGCAAGCGCCGAGCCGCAATCCGCACACCAGTGCACAGGCTTGTAGCCGCGATAGACGTGGCCCTGCGCAATGATGCGCCCGAGGGCCCGAATGATGTCGGCCTCAAACCGGAAATCCATCGTGAGATACGGCTGCTGCCAGTCACCGATAACGCCGAGCCGAACAAAATCGTCGCGTTGGCGCGCGATCTGTTCACGCGCGTACGCGCGGCAAGCCTCGCGGAACTTCGCGGCATCCACCTGGAGCCCGGCCTTGCCAATCTTCTTCTCGACTGCGAGTTCGATCGGCAGACCATGACAGTCCCAGCCCGGCACGAACGGCGAGTCGAAGCCGGACAATGTGCGCGACTTGACGATCATGTCCTTTAGGATCTTGTTGACGGCATGTCCGATATGGATATCGCCATTGGCATACGGCGGGCCATCATGCAGCACAAACTTCGGACGCCCTGCCCCCGCGCGGCGCAACTGCTGGTAGAGACCCTTCTCGTCCCAGCGCTTCAGCTGCTCCGGCTCGCGCGCTGCGAGATTGGCCTTCATCGGGAAATCGGTGCGCGGAAGATTAAGCGTCTTCTTGTAATCGATTGGCTCGGACATGAATGCTGCTTGTTATCTGAATTCGGGGAGGCGTTCAGCTCGCACGCCGCCCGGCCCGTCCGGCGGCGGATTGCGGATGATACTGACGAAAGAACGCGCGCGCGGCATCCACATCGCGCTGGATCCAGTCGCGCAGCTCATCGAGCGTGGCAAAGTGTTTTTCATCACGCAGCTTCAACAGAAAGTTAACGTTAATGTAGGCGCCATAGATGTCCTGATCGAAATCGAACAGGTGTACCTCAAGAAGCGTTCGCGTGCCTCCGATAGTCGGGCGGGTGCCGATGCTCGCCACCCCCGGCAACGGCTCACGATCGAGCCCGAACAGCTCGACCACGAAGACACCCTTGAGCGGCGTCATGTCGCGGTGCAGATGGATATTCGCTGTCGGGAAACCGAGCTTGCGTCCAAGTTTGTTGCCGTGAGCAACGCGCCCGCACATACGGTACGGCCGACCGAGCATCTTTTCGGCGGCAGCAAGATCCGCCGCCGCCAGCGCGGAGCGCACGCGCGTGCTCGAAACGCGCTCGCCATCGATTTCAACGGTATGCATATTGACCACCTGGAACCCCTTGCGGGCCCCGGCCTGCGCGAGCATGGCGAAATTGCCCCGCCGTCGCGCGCCGAAGTGGAAATCGTCGCCGACCACGAGGTAACGCACGCCGAGTCCCTCGACCAAGACGCGCTCGATGAAGGTTTCGGGCTCGAGCGCGGCGAACGCGGCATCGAAGCGCACGCACAGCACGCGATCGACCGAATACCGCCGCAGGGCAGTGAGCTTCTCGCGCAGCCGCGTGAGGCGCGCCACCGCACGCTCCGGCCCGAAGTATTCCAGCGGCTGCGGCTCGAACAGGATTACGGTCGTGGGAAGACCAAGTTTTTCGCCCTTCTCCGCGAGCTGACCGATCACCGCCTGATGGCCGAGATGCACGCCATCGAAATTGCCGATAGTCGCGACACAGCCGCGATGACGCGGTCGGAGATTATGCAGTCCGCGGATCAGTTCCATGGCCAGATTCTAACCGAGAACTGACTGGCGCCGGGAGAAAAACCGCCTTTTCGGACAGCGGCTTAGGTATCAGCCGTGCGCCCAGTCGGGATCGAGCTCCTCGACGACCTCGTGCAGTGGGCGTCTCCCGTCGAAGCCTTCGTGGTAGCCGTGATAGTACGCGATCCTGAGTTCGGGAAACTTCCAACACAGGTAACCGTCGCCGGTGTCGAAATCCACAAGCCACAACCCCTTCACGACCAGACCGAGTCGCTCCATCTTGCCTACCCAGCGACGCACGATCGTCTCGTACTGCCGCTCGATATCCGGGATTTCGGGATGCGTCGGCACCGTGCGCTCGAGCAGCTGTCGCACGGGCTCGAGCTCCTTGTACGCGTGCGCGGTCAGTCGCCGCACCAACGGAAACAGCGCCTGCGCCTCGGCGAGCGTGAAGGCGCGCGCTACGCCGCGTCGGCCAATCTGTGGAGTCTCGGGAGCATCAGTCATCGTGCTGCTTCTCACTGCCACGACGAAGCAGGAGTTGCGAGGGCCGCAAACCCATGGCGATCGTCGCTGCGAGATACACTAGCAGGCCGGCTGCCACCCAGAAAAGCAGCCAACCGGCGCGCGTCCAGGCCGGCGCCTGCAACCAGCGGCCAAGATCGCCCGTGCCCCAGTAGAGCAGCGCTCCCATCGCTGTGGTCCCGATTACGACCCGGGCGAGAAAAAGCGTCCAACCCGGCAGCGGGCGATAGATGCGATCGCGATAAAGGCGATAAAACAACAAGCCGGCATTCACGAACGCTGCAACAGACACTGCGGCGGCGAGCCCCACATGCGCGAAGGGCCACACCAACGCCAAACTCAGCACGATATTGGTGAGCATTGCGACGACGCCAATCCGCATTGGCGTGCGCGTGTCCTGGCGCGCATAGAATCCGGGTGCCAATACCTTCACCAGGATGAAGGCAAGCAGACCGCCGGAAAACGCCATGAGGGCCTGCGCGCTCATGCGCACATCGTGCTCGCCGAAGGCGCCAAAGTGAAACAGCGTTGCGAGCATTGGCCCCGCGAGCACTACCAGCGCTACCGAGGAGGGAATTCCGATCAGGCACACCCAGCGCAGGCCCCAGTCGAGGAGGTGCGAGAAATCATCATGCGCGTTGGCGACGTGCCGACGCGAAAGGCTCGGGAGGATCACGGTGGCAAGAGCGATGCCAAAGACGCCAAGCGGAAACTCCATCAAACGATCAGAGTAATAGAGCCACGAAACGCTACCGGTAACGAGAAACGAGGCAAGCAGCGTATTCACCAGCAGGTTCACCTGGGCGATCGAAACGCCAAAGATTGCAGGGAGCATGAGGCGAAATACCCGGCTGACCCCTTCGTGCGGAGGACGGATTCGAATTCGTGGGCGGGGCAAGAGACCCAGGCTTTTCAGGAACGGCAGCTGAAACAGAACTTGCATCAGCCCGGCGAAAAAAACGCCCCAGGCAAGGGCCATGACGGGCGTATCGAGCATCGGCGCAAGCAACAGTGCGGCCGCGATCAGGCACAGATTGAGCAGGACCGGCGTGAAGGCCGCCGCCGCAAAGCGCCCGTAACTGTTCAGCACACCGGCTGCCATCGCGACCAGTGAAATAAAGAATATGTACGGGAAAATGACCCGCAGCATGCCCACGGTGAGATCGAATTTCTCTGGCTCGTCGAGGAAGCCCGGCGCGAGGAGAAACACCAGTATCGGAGCGGCTAGCACCCCGATGACAGTAATGGCCAACAGAATCGTGCCGAGCGCCCCGATCACGTGGCCAAGGAAATCGCGCGTGTCCTGCGCCTGAGCGCGGGTTCGATACTCGGAAAAGACCGGAACGAAGGCCTGCGAGAAGGCGCCCTCGCCGAAGATCCGGCGCAGAAAGTTGGGAATTCGAAAGGCGACGTAGAAGGCGTCCGCCGCCACACCGGTGCCGGCCCCAATAAGGCTCGCGAAAGCCATGTCCCGGATCAGGCCGGAGATGCGCGACACCAGCGTCATGCCGCCGGTGATGGCCGTGGAAGTAAGCAGCTTGCGGGACATGGTTCGGCCGGCAGTATAAACGATGGACATGACGGCCCGCGGGGCGCCAGTGGCGCGTACCGTCTCCCAGCGATGGTGCGTTCCGGGCTACCTGAACCCGCCCGCGGGAGGCAAGTTACGTTGACAAAGGGCCTGAAAATCCGGATAGTGCGCGGCTTTCTTGCAGTAATCCGCACGACAGGAGACACGAATTGGCTAACACTGCACAGGCGAAGAAGCGCGCTCGTCAGGCCGAGGCGCATCGCGAGCGCAATGCCGCGCAGCGCACCTGGCTGCGCTCAAAGATCCGTGAGGCGGCGTCCGCCATCGACCGCATGGCTGGCCGCGGCATCATTCATAAGAACGCCGCTGCCCGCTACAAGCGCGAACTCAATCAGGGAATCAAGGCGCTCGCCTAGACACCCACAAATTAGGCGACAAAGACACAAAAGCCGGCTTGCGCCGGCTTTTCTTTTTTTGGGGTCAGGTTACGACGAGGTTGTCGCGGTGAATGAGCTCCGGCTCATCCACATACCCCAGAATCGCCTCTATTCGTCCGGACGCCTGGCCCGCGATCCGGGCGGCGTCCTCGCTGCCGTAGTTCACCAGGCCCCGGCCCACCTCGCGGCCATCGCTATCGACGCAGATCACCAACTCGCCGCGCGCGAACTGGCCTTCCACCGCCTTTACGCCGACGGGCAACAGACTCTTGCCGCCCTCACGCAATACCCGGACCGCGCCGGCATCAAGTACCAGCCGGCCAGATGCATGCATGTGCCCGGCTAGCCAACGCTTGCGCGCGGCAAGCCGGCTGGCTCCTGGCTTGAGTAATGTGCCAATCTCCTCTCCGCCCAACACCCGCGTGATGACATTTTCGATTCGTCCCCAAGCGATGACCGTGGTGGCGCCCGATCGGGCCGCCTTGGCGGCGGCAAGCAACTTGGTGCGCATTCCCCCACGACCCAGCGCCCCCGAACTACCGGCCATGGCCAGCAAGGCCGGGTCGTCAGCATCTCCCTCACTCACCAAGCTGGCCTGCGGATAAGCGCGCGGATCCCGCTCGAACAACCCTTCAGATTTGCGACCAATGCCGCCAGGGTATCGTTGTCGCTAAATCGAATCTCCTCAGTCGCGACGGTGTCGTTTTCGTTGATGACCGGAACGACCCCAAACTTGAGCAGGGTACGCAGGGTACTGCGCGCATTCAGATAGCGCCCACGATCCGCCAGATCGTCGTGTGTCAGCAGCACCTGGGCGGTGTGCAATCCATGGCGTTGGAAGGCTGACTCATAAACCTGCACCAGGCCCATCTGGCCGATGGCTGCCATGGCTTGCAGCTCATGCAGTGCGCTCGGCCGTG
>SMTZ1_10006022_pt1 | contig 17139 bp, 13 predicted proteins | sample DeeMarSWOR136_30_FD_25667 | JGI IMG/M metagenome (IMG submission 25667)
CTATGTCAAATTTGATTTTTCGGGTCCTGTCGATGGCGATGGTTCGTGTGATCTTTTCCTCATCCGGCACATCCCAAGTGCCATCGATCCTCTTAAAAGGCTCGGCAAAAGAAATCGTCACCTTGATGCCGCCAGGCAGCGAGCCGCTCCAGTTATTGACAGGCTCCTCGCCCCTGACGCCGTTGATCTGAAAGAAAGTCACGCCCGTGCAAATCGGCACAAGAAGCTCCCTTTCCCAGTCATCTTTCCCTTTGTCGAGCACTTTATCTTCCAGGGTCATCCCGCTGTGACCGCGGTATAAAACAAGGCTGTCAGTAGGACCTTCGTAGTCATAGTCACTCTGCCAGACGATTTCTTCAAGTTTCTGCTCGCTGTCCCTGCTGTCGCGGATCGTTTTTCGAATGGTCAACTGGGCGCTGCGAAAATCATGGTCAAATTTATTCTTAGGCGGAAGAACAGTGGTGTCCGCGTCGGCGGCAAGTATGCCGTCAAGGTCTTCAGCGATGCGCTGCAGGACTTCACGGGGCAAACGCGAGCTTTCCAGCTTGCGTATCGTTGCAGCAGATACGTGCTCAGCCCGGCTATAAATGCCAAGCGCCGCGACCAGGATCATCGACCCGATCGTCAGGGCCGCGAGCACCTCAGCCAGTGAGAATCCTGATGTTCTGGATGTGCTGAAAGCCTTTTTCATATTATCACCGGTCCCGATGGACCTGATCGGAATCACACTCCTACCGCTGTCGATTCTTCAATATGTCCCAGATTTCGGAGAAGTCCATTTTTTCAAGTTCTCCGTACGTCAAGCCTGTCTTCGGGTCTACCTCATCCTGCCATCGGCCCGTGTCAGCGGCCTTTTCTGCGCTCGGCCTACCTTGTTGAGCGGTTAACTCAGCCTTGGATGTTACCTGCCGCTCTTTGTCCTCGTCGCTCGGCTGGCCGTTATTCTGCCCATAGAGATCGAGATTGCGCTTGATGAAAGAGCCGTCCTCAGCGGTGAGCATACCATTCTCTACCCACTGCTCGATGGTTTCAATATCGACGCCGGCGTATTGGGCCGCTTCTTCGATCGTCTCGATAAGCTGATCAGCTAATTGGTCCTCTCCTTCGGCCTGCCTCATCATTTGAAGCATCTGCTCTTTTGTCAAATCGGTCAGCCAGTGGATGAGCTCAACCGTTTGCTCCTGCCCTTCCGTGTCCTTGTACTGGGCAGAACAAACACCTCTAATCCACATTCGCGCCGTTATCGGCTCGTAAAATGTCTCCACAACCGTTTGCCACATAATCCCCGGATACTCCTCTCTATTGCCATACTCAACCATCTCCTTCACCGAATCGGAAGTGAGAAGCTTCTCCATATTCTCACGAGCCACTTCAAAGGCCTGCATCTGGAGTACCGAATTGGCCGCCGAGGCCGCAAAGCGGCTTATCACAACGAGCGCGCTCGAACTGATCATCGCAAGGATGGCCAGAGCGACCATAACCTCTGCCAGGCTAAAGGCCTTCACTTTCGTATGGTGGATTGGGTATCCCATATTGCACGAACCATCGCCATTCTCAGAATGGCACCTCATCTTTAGCTTTCGGCACCATCAGCTCGACGTCCCCTTCTCTTAACGTAATCATTCTATTAAGCCGATTGACCACAAGCGAATAGGGTCGCTGTTTTTCATCGAGCAGAACAATTTTCCCGCCGTATGCCCAGCCGGCATGCCCTGCCCTGAACTTCGCCCAGCCTTCGTTGGCGTACTCTCCATCGTCAAACTCAATATAAACGAGCCGGCAATCCTCGGTAAGATTATCTTCGAGGATAATCTCCTCTTCCAGAACCTCTGACAGCTCAGGTCTCGTAATCTGGCGAAGCATATAGCTCTGCTCTGCTACGTCAATAATCACTTCATATCTTCTATCACTTTCAGCCGCCGCGCTGGCGGCCATCTGCATTGCCGAGATCAGCTCCTGTATCTGTGCTCTGAACGTATTTTTTCTGAGCAATCCGAAAAGATGTACCTGGGCCAAGAGCACAAATAGTGAAACCACGACAATTACCACCATCAGCTCAGCCATTGTAAAACCGTGTCTCCGATTGCGTACTGCGTATCGCGTGTCGCGCATATCAGGTTTTACACGCCTGCCGTGACAATCATCACGCACAAGCCGGTCAGTAGGCATCTGTGCTGAGCAGATCATCTTCCGTGCCCTCTTCCTGGTCGGGACCCAAGCTTCGGATGGCAAATTGCTTGCCGCTCTCCGGATAAAGCTCGTACATAAAGTCGTTTCCCCAGCCGTCTTTGGGCAAGTCTGTTGTCTCCAGGTACCCACCCGGCGGATAATTGTCGACATCCGTCGGCTGTTCAATCAATTCCAGCAGTCCCAGATCTTCGGTCGGGAATCGGCCCGTATCCATCTTGAATTGATTCACCGCAGAGTGAAGCATCTTCAAATTGGCCTTCGTGGTTGTCACACGAGCCTGGTCTATCTTGGTTGCCACTTTGGTAACGACCAGCGTGGCGAGCAGGCCAATAATAATCAGCATGGCCATCAGCTCGACCATTGTAAAACCATATTTGACGCGTCTGTGTTTTCTCTGTTTTGTCATTCTTGTCTCCCGAACAGTTCCTTACAACTTCCCCGCCGAAACTTCCAAGATCGGCAATATCGTCGCATAAGCAATCACACCGACTATCGCAGCCATGACAATGATAATAACCGGCTCGACTGCGGCGCTCAATCTTTCAATCACGATATCGCTTGAGGCCTCGAGGTTGTCGCTGATATTCTTGAGCATCTTTTCAAGCTCGCCACTTTTTTCGCCGACGGCCACCATGTGGGCGATAGCCGGGTCAATCACACCGCTGTCCCTTAGCGGGGTGGCGATATCGGCGCCGGCAAGAATCCTCTCACGCGCCTGCTGAATCGCTCTTTTCATCAGGCTGTTGCCGGTGACCTCCGCCACCACCCGGAGCGACTCGGCCATGGCAAGCCCCGAGCCGAGAAGGGTCGAGAGTGTGGATGCAAAACGCGCGACGACACGCTGCTTGATCAGAGGACCGAACAGCGGCAGAGACAATATGAATTTGTCCCTCATATACGCGCCGCGCTCCGTCTTCAGAAATCGCCTGAGACCCCAGACGATTCCAACAATGGCGGCGATAACCATCAGCAACCACCAACTGGTCAGCACATAGCCGACATCCATCAACCGCCTCGTGATCCAGGGCAGCTCCTGCCCCGCCCTTGCGATTTCTTTGCCTATCTTCGGAATGACCTTCGTGGTCAATACCAGAATCGCCGCGATGCAAAAGAAAATCAGAACCATCGGATAGACCATCGCCGTCATGACCTTCGATTCGACTTGCCGGCGTTTCTCCATGAAGTTGGCAATCGTCAAGAGGCTCTGGCCCAATGTGCCTGTGACCTCACCGACCCGGACCATACTGACATAGATGACGTCAAAATAATCGCTGTAATCCTTCAGGGCATCGGTAAATGACTCGCCCGTAACCACGCGGTCGCGTATATCGACAAGGGCGTGCCGGAATCGCGGATCGGATGTCTGTAGTGTGAGCACGGAAAGCGCCTCGGTCAGCTTGATCCCCGAAGTGAGCAGCGTGGCCATCTGCTTGGTAAAGTCGATGATCTGGGTCTTGCCGCGTTTGGCGAAAATCGACAACAACGCCGCCTTGCTCTCTGCTCCGGAGCTCACCTCCGTAACGGACGAAGGGTGGATACTCCGCACTCTGAGCTGTTTTCTTGCGGCGTAGGGGCTCTCAGCGGTAACCGCGCCCTTGACTTTTTTGCCGCTCGTCGCTATCGCTGTATAATGGTATCTTGGCATAAATTAAGATTAAACATCAAGAATCAAATATCAAAATTACAAATCAAAATCCAAAAATGAAATTTGCATTCTGAATTTTCATGCTTCATTTTGACTTTTTGCATTTTAACTTCTCATTCCTTATTGTTACATCACGTCCGTCTGTGTCACTCTCAAGACCTCGGAGATAGTAGTTACTCCGGCAAGCACCTTCCGGGCTCCGTCCATGCGCAGGGTCTGCAAGCCCGCGTCAAGGGCGGCTCTCTTTATTGTACCGGCACTTTCCCTTTTGTATATCAGGTTCTGAATCTCCTCGTGAATCAACATCATTTCATAAATGCCCGTTCGGCCCCGATAACCGGTCTGAAAACATCTCTCACAACCGGCGCCCATGAAGAATTTCCCGCCGTTATTAACCACTGCTTCACCCAAGCCAAGCTCTCTTAATTCGTGAGGCGAAGGCTCGACAGGCTCTCTGCAATCCGGGCAGACCTTTCGCACCAACCGCTGAGCGATGATGGCAATCAGCGACGAGCTCACCAAATACGGCTCGACGCCCAAATCCAGGAGCCGGCTGACGGCTCCGGCCGAGTCGTTTGTGTGCAGCGTGCTGAAGACCAGATGGCCCGTCAGCGAAGATTGTATCGCCATCCGCGCCGTCTCAATGTCTCGAACTTCGCCGACCATGATGACATCCGGGTCCTGACGCAGCACGTGCCGAAGTGACGTCGCAAAGGTCATTCCTTTTTTGCTGGCGACCTGAATCTGACTGATCCCTTCGAGCTGATACTCGATCGGGTCCTCGATGGTGATCACATTCTTCTCAGCCGAATTAATTCTATTAAGACAGGCGTAAAGTGTGGTGCTCTTTCCGCTGCCCGTCGGGCCTGTTACGAAAATCACTCCGTGCGAGCGATTGAGCAAAGAATCGAATTTTTTCAAATCATCGGCCCACAGGCCCAGCTCGTTCAATGCGAACAGACCCGTGCTTTTGTCCAGCAGTCGCAGGACGCTGCGCTCACCGTAGCTGGTTGGCACCGTGCTGATGCGCAAATCGACTTCACGCTGGCCCAGCCGAACGCTGCACCTGCCGTCCTGGGGAAGCCGGCGCTCCGCAATGTCCATACCCGCCATCACCTTGATACGAGAGATAATCAGCGGCAGGACATTCCTGTTCAGACTCAGCGTGTCATACAAGATACCGTCAATACGGTAGCGGATCTGAATCTTTGCCTCGTAAGGGTGAACATGAATATCGCTGGCCCGCAGTTGCAGAGCGCGGAAAAGGATGTCATTGACCAGTCTGATCACCGGCGGGCGATTCACCACATCCAGAAGGTCGTCTGAGCTGGCGACCTCGTCAACGAGCTGGTCGAGGTTTTGCGAATCAAGCTCTTCGGCCACTTCCTCGATGACGGTCGTCCTCTGCTCGTAGGCCACGTCGATCACCGCAGTAATGGCAGCGCGGGTGGATATGGCCGCCCTGACTGGCAAGCCGGTCATCTTCGAGACATTGTCCAGCGCATTGGCATCCAACGGCTTGGACAGCACCACGGTCAGCTCACCGTTATCGACGTCGGGCCTTATCCCGATGAGAAAATGGTGCTGAGCGTACGTCGCCGGAACCGCTTCGATGAATTCCACCGGCACGGCTTTTGTGGGTATTTCCGAGAGGAACTCCCAGCCTAACGCCTCAGCAAACAGCTTCAAAACGACATCTTCGGTAAAGTAAGGGCAGTTGAGCAGCGCTTCATCTACCCGTCCCTGGCCGCTGCCTTCCTCGAAAAACCGGGCCAGTTGCTCGGTGTCGATCAAGCCTGTGCGCTTCGCAGTTTGGATCAGCAAATCTTTCATCGTTATTGTACATCAAGAACCTTGATCGGTTTCATCTGTTTGGGTTTTATACCCGGCCAGTCGTGATACTCCTGGAATTCAACTTCGCGCTCTTCAAATGCATCTCTGTTTCTTTCGGATATCCGTTCCAAATCCGCTTGCGCAAAACCTGCCTCCACCGGTCTGATAATCTCTGCCTTAACGAACACATACAGATTCCTTTGTATGTCGCTGTTACTGGCGCTTCTGAAAAAACCGCCCAAAAGGGGAATATCACCGAGTAACGGCACTTTTCTACCGCCTTTGCTCTGGTTGAGTTTCAGCAGACCACCTAAAATAATCGTGCTGCCATCCGGAACAGTGACCGTTGTTGCGATATTACTCTCCGTCGTATCCGGCGGTTTTTCTCCGGTGATAGTCCCAAAATCCGACCGCACCAAATCAATATCCAGGCGCAGCAAATCGCTTTCACTGATATGAGGCGTAATCGTCAGGGTTATACCCGCATCATAATCCGCATAATCGACCGCAGTCTGGATCAGGGTGGCGTCTTGCCCTGCGGCCCCTGAAGTCACCGGAATCGAGGATGTCTTCGTGACATAGGTCTTATCCGTTGTGCTGATTATCCCTTCCTGGTTGTCATTGACGAGAATCTTTGGCTTGGCCAGAATTCTGCCGTAGTCCTTCTGCTGCATGGCCGTTAACAAAGCGTTAATATGTTTGTCACCGTAAAACCCGGTCCCGGAGCCGCCGGCGGCCTGAAAATCGACGAAGCGGTCTCGCCCACCGCTGGTGAGCTTCGATACCAAGTTGGTGCCTCCGGCACCGTCGACGACACCCCCGAGACCGTCGGCGACACCTCCCATAAGGGCACCGGTCAGACCCGATGTGCTGGTTAAATCGGGAAAGCTCGAGATGATATTCAGGTCATAATCAAAGGCGTCCGTCTTCGAAATCTGCACCAGCGTGACATCGATCAGGACCTGCGGTCTTCTCTTGTCCAATTTCTCGATGAGCTCCGATAGCCATTCCTGATTCTTCTTGCTCGCGTAGACGATCAATGAAGACGTATTCGGATCAGGAACGATGATGATTTGTTCTTCCTGTTTCTTTATGACCTGCTCCACCTTACTTTCTTTATCTTGAACCGTCTCTTGAATGAGTTTCTCCAGGACCTCCACCAAATGTTCCGGCGACTGGTTCTTGAGCTGGTAGAGTCTATATGGTATCTCATCTGCCTGCGTTTCGCTGTCCACGTAGCTGATAATCGTCGCGATCTGGACGTGCTGCTCGGTCGTCGCATTGACCAGAAGCGAATTCGTCGGCTCCACGACGACCACTTGCGGTTCTTCCACCAGAGGCTCAGTGGTCGCGGCGGTTGTTTGAGTCACGGTGGTTGGCGGCCTGGCCGTTGGGGGCTGCGTGGTCGGGGCCCGGGTGCCGCCCGTGATTCTCGCAGAAGCGGTCGCCTGGCTGGCGCCGATGATACCAAGCTCTTCCAGCTTCTTCTTTACCCCCTCGGCGTCAACATGCTCGATCTTGTACAATTGGAGGGTTCGCAGGTCCTGCTGCGCCACGTCGAGCGTATCGATCAACTCATCCACGACAGCCAACTGCTCCTCAAGTCCGATCATCAGGATACGATTTGTCCTTTCGTCGGCATCGAGGTACACGGTTGGCTGGACGGATTCGCCTGGCGTGATGGTCTGCGGGGCCGTGGGAGTAGTCCTAACAGCACTTCTGGCCGCTGCCTCCCGCCGAAGCCGGAGCTGATATTGGGCAGCCGTTTCTCCTGACCTCTGCGGGCTAACCGGTGGCGCCGTTGTCGCGGGCACTTCGCCGATGGTAATGGATACCGTGCCTAATTGCTCGGCAAGCGTCTGGATTTTCGGGGCGAGCGTCTGGGCCATCGTGTACTGTAACTGCCTGAACCTGAACTTCTTCGGCTCTCCCGGCTTGTCCACCATCTCCAGCAGTTGCGCGATGCGCGGCATACGGTGTGCGTATCCGGTCACGATGAGTGTTTTCCTTTCGGCAATCGGTGGCGCGATGCTGAGCCTCATGGCAGTCAAGAGATTCGTCGCGCTGCTTGCATCTATATGTTTCAGCGCGAATACACGGGTCACGATAACGTCGCCGTGCTCGATTTTGCCCTTGTCGTCATCCAGCAGCGCAGGGTCGATGTCCAATGCCTCTGCGTTGGGGACTATCGTTACCAGATTGCCCTTGCCGCGAGTCATCGCAAAACCCTTTAGCTTGAGCACGGATTCAAGCAAAGGATACAGATTTTCTACTTTTACGGGCCCTCGAAACTTGCCGTGAGGATTGATGGTGACTTCGCCGACGACCTGTTTCTCATCGTATATGAAGTCCAGTTGCAGGTATGGGCCCACCAGACCCAACAAATCAACGATGGTAAGCTTCTCAGGCATAAACAGTTCGAGAGTCTCATCTCCATCGGGAACGGGCCCCGGCTCGTACGGGCCGACGGCAGCAGGCAGCGTCGGCGCCTTTTGCTCCTGTTCGTTTGGCTCGGCCACCTTTGGCTCCGGTACGACTGCAACCGTCTCCGGCAGGGTCTTGGTCTTGTCTTTCGCCGCGAAATCCGGCCCCGGTTCGTTTGGCTCGGCTGGTTCTATCACCTTCCCCTCAGCGGGAGCTTCTGGCTTGTCTTGTACTTGCGGCTTGTCTTGCGCTTGCTCGCCAGCGGCTGATTTGGTCTGCTGCGCGATCGCAGAGACGATTTTCTCCAGCAAGCTCGCTGGCACAACAGCCAACACGGCATCGTTGTGAACGTCTATCACCGCTTTGGCGCCCGTCTCCCCACTGGGAGGATTCGAGAAGGTCCCGATGGATACATCGCCGACGGTTGCCGCAATCTGCTCATTGGACGGCATCTTCCTGACCGCTGAGATAGGAAGAACCACCTGTATGACAAACGGCTCCGGCCCGTCGACCAGTTCAAGCACAGCCCTTGCTTTGGTCAGCTCAAGCGGCTGGGCGGTTACCAAAAGTGCGGACGAGCCGGTAATATGCGAAACCGTGCCTATCCCGACCTCGGCAAGATACTTCTTGCCTCGCTCAACGGATATGTGCTTCAGGGGAAAAATCCTGTAACGCGTCCCCTCTGAAACGTCCGCCTGCTCCCAGGCATAAAGACAATTGCCGGCCAAAAGAAAGGCCATTGTCAGAACAAAAATCCGGGTGTACGCCCTGCGCGGAAAGTGCTGTTTCACCATCATATAATACCCCTTCATCCGATAAATCAAGAAATCAACAAAGCAACTTACATACCCGCCGGCTACCTCTGGTTACAGACTGCTAACATAAGCCCTTTTCTCAGAAATTCTTATGCAAATACCCACTGAACTCTCCGGCGCCGGCTTTCCAATACCGACTGTCTAATCAGACACAGAAAAACGCCGAAAGTTCCACAATTTCAGGCAAAAAATCGCCAATATTCTCGCCCCAAACGGGCCCGATTCTCGCGCTCAATTTTCGAGCGTCAATTGGTGCCGGCTCGCGCCAATTGAGCTCCGCAAGAACGAATGGGCGTGTTGTCAGAAATGCCGAGTACACGTCGGTTATCTTCGAGTCCCCCAGGCAGGTTCAACGATGCCACCCGGTCTTGCTTTGAGATTGAATCGCCAAAAAGCCGGTAGAAACCTTTTCCTGATGATAATGGATGTGGGGTTATTCTTGCGCTGAGCCGTCTGGTGTGGGTAGGCTCGCTTCTGTTGGGCTGCTGTCTATTTCCGGCAGGGAGCGGTTGGGGTCTATCGCGTCCTTCAGTGTCTTGCCTAATTTGTCCAGTCTTTGTGCCTCTTCGGCGCTTACGCGAGAGGATTTAAAGTTAGAAATCAATTCATCCATCATTGCGGCCTTTTCTTCATCGTTGGGTCCCGAGTCCGTTTTGTCGGACTTGTAGCTTCGGCGCAAATCTTTCAGCCTGCTGACGAGTTCTTCCAGCTTTGCATCTTCTTCAGGGTCTCGCGGCGGCGGTGGCGGTTGTGGAGGTCTACTTCTTGTTGCCGCAAGACTCGTACGCCTCCTGCTCGAAGCGGAAAAACCAGATCGGGGGCCGGTCGGGGCCGTTGGGGCGGCCGGCACTGTGGAAACAGGGGGCTGTTCCTCAAGGAAGTTCTTTTGCGGCTTCTGCTCGGCCACCAGCTCGAAAGTCTCGTTGGTGCCTTTGACAACAAGCAGACCGCTTTTTATCTGTTCAATACTCAAATGCCCCACCTTGTCGGACGGCCTGACCCAGTGCAATCCTTTGCCCGGCTCGTCAATCAATGCCAGCGACAGTTCCGGGCGAGCCTCATTAACACTGGTGGCAATGACCGGAAATATGGGTGTAACGGCCGGTTGGCGTGCGATAGCCGTAGTCCCCGGTCCTATTGGAGGCCTTGGCGTTTTCGGTTCGGGTGGATTCAGATACAATCGAAAGGCGTCCGCCTGCTGGACAAGCGGCGATATCCGGCTCTCGTTTGCCTTTGTCTCATTGCCCACAGCGTTCTTGAACTGCTCTATCACGCTGGGCGAACTCAGAAATTCCTCGATGCTTTCATCGCTGCGAACGCCAAAAAACACAGAAAAAACAAAGAAAATACCCGCCAATATCGCCGCGACCACACTGGTTATTCGCAATGTCTTTATCATATTGGTCTCTAAGCATAAGTTATTTCGTTCTTGCCCTTATGCTCTCGTACTCTTTCTATTTGACATCAACGGCGGCGTTTGGTTCCCCTCAGTGAGCGATTTTTTCCAGCTTTTGCTGCTCGTTTCCCGCGTAGTCGCTGCTGTGCTCGGGCGTATGACAATCCGTGCAGCCCGACTTCGGCTTGGTGAGCTTGGTCTTGCCCAGCGTTGTGATGTGCTCCGAGCCCGGACCGTGGCAATTCTCGCAGCCGACATTCTTCAGATGTTCGGTCTTCTGCTCGGAAACAAATCCGCTTTCGTAGTCCATACCCACAACATGGCAGATAACACACTCCGGGTCGAACTGCGAGCCGACACGCTCGAGGGTCGCATAGGCGCGCGCATGGGCACTGGTGCCCCACTTGTCATATTCGTCTGTGTGACAAGGCCTGCAGGATTTCGAGCCGGTATATTCCAGACCCGCAGGCAAGAAAAACCGCGGATATTTCTCCAAGAGATTCCTCTCTCTGACAATCTGTTGATAGTCTTCGTACAACTCGACCAGAGCGGCTTCCTGCGGCAGGTCTTCTTTGACCTTGATCGCCCGAAAGCTCAATTTCAGCCTCTCGGCGACTCTTATTTGCAGTTCGCATACATGCCTGCCGAATCGGCCCACCGAGAAAACCAAAGGCCGTTTGTCCGGATCACCCATGACCATCGGTTCATCAGATTCAGCAGGACAAACGATGCAATCGACCGCAGGCACCCCCTCGGTGATCGAATCAATCATGCCCGGATCGCAGCGGTTCAGGATAAGAATGCCAACAGCTTGCTGTCCGGGTTGTGGCCTGAAAAGCCCCTCGATTTGCTCTATGGGTGACGATTTGGCGTCGAAGGCTGCAACCGTTACGACCACCGTCCGACCTTGAAGTGACAACTTTTTTGTAAACGTCGCCGGCACATTCATCCCGGCGATTCTGTGAGGGCTGATGACATCAAAAAGCGAGCCAAGACCGTCCAACAGGTCGAGATTCTCGCCTATTTCGATGTCTTTCTCGCTCAAACTGACCAAATCATAATCGAGCAAATCAAGAGCGCGGACGATGATATTGAACTTGACGAGGTCCTGCTCGCTGTCACTTTTCACAAATGAGCCTGTGTCCACGATCAGTCTTCGTGGCTCGGGCACGGCGTCAAGCACCGCCGAGCGTCGGTCCAATCCCCCAAGTTGTCCTCCGGAACAGCCACACGGCTTCAAGGCCCCCAGCTCGTTACCGGTAAAAAATATGCTCAGCACACCGGCCCCCGGGCGCCCTTTTTCGGGCTTTCGGGGGCTCGTCGGCCCGGTCAATATACAGGAGGTCCCCGCGGTTAATCCGGCCAGGAATAACACGCCAAGGACCTTTTTCTTGGCTTTGGCAAGGATCTTCAATTCCCCTTATGTTGTTTCAGGTTTGGACTTCTTTCTTGAATAGTACCCATTGCAGGTAATGGCCAGCTTCTCGCCGCCTTTAGTATTGATAGAAAAAACGTCCGTAAATCTTATTCTGCCCTTTGCCTCCGGCGGCGTTATTTCCACGTCGAGCTGATAACCATTGCGGATCTTCTTCTCTTCCAGGACTTTCACAGCAATCGTGTCGCCCTTCGATGATATGGACTCAATCTCAAAATCCTTGGCATAGTTGTTGAGCACCGTGATTTTTCTGACCATCGGCTTTTCCGGCTCGGCGTTGAAAAGGATAAGCAACGGCGGGGTAACCGTATATTTGGGCAGCACGTCAAAGAGGATCGTCGCGGCGTTTCCCCGGGGATGAGTCATGGTCATGTTGATACGCCCTTTGAGATTCCTTTGCAGTTTCTCCGTATCGACCTGCGGTTCAAGAACAAATTTCGTGGCTTCCACCGAAGGATCGTAATCGGCGGTTCATCCAGACTGCTAACCGTAAGCTTCGGACAGCCCGCATTTTCCTCGTCAAGGAAAAGCCTCAGTCTATCCGGGTCGCAGGCGACTTTCAGCACAGTTTGGGCCTTGATCGTCAATGCGGCCTCGGGGGCTGTCGGATCGTTGGTATGCACAACGAGTTGTCGCCTGAACGCGGTTGGCTCTGATCCCGATGTCCACTCTATTTTCAATGTCCCGCTTTCACCCGGCGCGTACTCCTTCTTCTGATACTTGGTGACGACGCCGCAGCATTCGTTGACCTTCGTGATCGTCAACGGGGCCTCTCCGGTGTTGGTAAACTTGAACTCGCCCGCGTTCTTCGTGTTCGGCCCGACTTCGCCCAGATCGCATACGGCGGTCTCAAACGTGATTTTCGGCGCCGGGCCGGTCGGCTGCCGTGCCGCTTCAATTTTTTCCGGCTCTGTCGCCGCAGTCGTGGGCTGTTCCGGCATTCTGGCCTGCTCTTGGCAGCCAATTTGCGAAAGAAACAGGCTACTGACGGCAAGAGAAACCAATATCAAGCATTCTCGTTTCATGGCCTCGTCTCCAAATTAGATTGTCATGTAAGTTTCGGCTAATTAACAAGCGGTAGTTTAGTGAAAAAGACGTCCTTGAGCAAGGAATTTCCCATCAGAATCGATACCGAATCCACTCGCAGAAGCGAATGACCCTCGCACCAACGGCCGGCCATAAGTGCAACGTCCGAGAAATTCACCTTACAATCGCCGTCTATATCCCCGGCAACAGCCGCTTCACAAACCGACTCGCCGAAGTATGATTTACTTGCCTATGCACCAATCCCTATGCGACCATATTAACTACGCCGCCGCTGGGAAATGGTTCATAGCTAATTGGAGTGTTTGGACCTCCTGCATCGATGTATGGGCCGGTAACATTTCGCCCTGCCCGCGATTTCAAATGGTAATCGTCGTCTACCCAGACAGCATTCGCGTCATCCAGCTTAACGGTGATGTCCCGCTTGTTAAGATCGCCGCTCAGGAGTTCGCAATATCATACTTCCTCCGGCTTTGATGCAGAAGTCTGACAGTCGTCTCAGGTTTTCTTCGTCCTCGTTGTTTTGCGTTCTCTTCGTTGTCTGGTCCAGACTGGCTCTATCATCTGCGAGTTCCACTTCTCATAGGCCTTTTGCATCTGCTCGAGGACCTCCGGGCGCTGGCTGCTGAGGTCCCGGCTCTCGCCGATATCCGAGGCAAGGTCGTACAGCTCGGTCTCGCCGTCCATCTTGACCAGTTTGAAGTTCCCCTTCCTCGCCGCATAGTTCTGTCCCCTGCGCCAGAAGAGCATCTCGTGGGGCGGCTGTTTACTCTTGCCCATCAGATACGGCAGCAAATTGACGCCGTCGATTTTGCGGTCTTTGGGCAAGTCAGCACCGGCCGCAGCGGCAACCGTCGGGAGAATATCAAGCGCAATCACCGGATGCTCGTAGACCTGGCCCGCTTTCAGACGACCCGGCCATTGAACCATAAACGGAACGCGAATCCCGCCTTCGTACATCGTGCCCTTGGTGGCTCGCAGCGGGCCGTTGTCCGAGCCGTTCGCCGGAGTCGGGCCGCCATTGTCGTTGATGAACACAACCAGGGTATCATCTTCAATGCCCAGTTCGGTCAGCTTGGCCAGCAACGCCCCGATGCCTTCATCCATCGCCCTCAGCATCCCGGCATAAACCCGGCGCTTCGCGTTGGTGATGTCCTTGAAACTGTCCTTGTAGCGTTCGGGGCCTTGCAGCGGCGTGTGCACCGCGTTGTAGGCCAGATAGAGCAAGAAGGTCTCGCTCTTATGGCGCTCGACAAACGCCACCGCCTCGCGAGAGAAGGCGTCGGTCAGGTACTCTTTCTCGTCCACCGGCTCGGTCCCGCGCAATATCGGATTGAACGTACCCAAGCCGGGGTCAATATAGGAGTGGCCCCCGTGCAGAAAGCCGAAGAACTCGTCGTACCCCCGCTTAAAGGGATGGAAATGCGGCGCCATCCCAAGGTGCCACTTGCCCACCGCGCCGGTCACGTAGCCTGCCGACTTTAGAACGTCGGCTATCGTCACTTCGGTCAACGGCAGCCCGACGTGCTCGTCCAAACCGCTGGGCGGCGGACCCGTGTTGTATTCATGGCCGAAACGCTGCTGGTAGCGCCCCGTCGCTAATCCGGCACGCGTCGGACTACAGACCGGACACGAAACATATCCGTTCGTAAAACGCACGCCCTTTTGCGCGACCGAGTCGATGTTCGGCGTGGCGATGTCCTTGCAGCCCTGACAACCGATGTCGGCGTACCCCATATCGTCGCTGACGATAACGATAATATTCGGGCGTTTCTTGGCCGACCGTTTCGTTTGGCCCGTACCGGCCCGGCCCGGGAACATTGACAGCGTCCCCGCCGAAGCCGCGGCAAAACCCATTCGCTTGAGAAACTCTCTTCTTGTCTGATTTTCCATAGGACTTGCCCTTTCACCTTATGCGCCCTTATTTTAGCTGCTCAGGTTCGACTTTACAGCCGCTATCCAAATCATTATTGTAGTGACCGCAGCAAAACTACAAGACTACGGACAGCCACGAATGACGGTCCCTAATTATCAGATAATACGCCAAAAATACGTTATTAGTTTATCACTGTTAATAGGAGATCCACAACTTGATTTTTCCGAATCAGTACATAGCCCTTTGCTCCCATAAGTTCGGACCAACTGCGCTTATCTGATGTGAAGAAGTACAGCTCATCGCCGTCTCTATAGTTGCTCTTAATCCTACCCCATTCCTTGCCGGGATGGGCCCCTGCTTCTTCCCCGGCTTTTTCAGCAGGGCCAACGTGCCTATTGTGCTTCAGGTTCGCCGAATCTTCCTTCGTATTCCCTCCATATATGCTTCACGTAGTCGTTTTCTGGATTAGATCGTAGAGCCCACTCGGCGTACTTTCGAGCCATACTTGCTTCTCCCAAAGACAAGTAAGAGGCAGCTATGGAAGCATACAATGGGCCTTTAGGTTCATATCCAAGCCGATTTACTTGCAGGTATTTATTGACCGCGATTTCATATTCACCTAGCTCGTGGTACAGGCCCCCAATATCAAAAAGATTCTCGACTGAGGGATTCAGTTTCTCAGCCCTTTTCGCCATGAGCAGGGCTTGGCCTGTGTTACCAGACTTGGCTGCCTCCTCGCCCAAGCGTATATAGGCCGAACAGTTCATGGGATCTTCTTGTAGAACGCGCCGCCATATCCATATTGCGCGTTTATCGTCATCTGCCGACAGCAGCTCGCCCAAGCTCGTGAGGTGGAAGACACTGGGATGTAATGCAACACTCTTTTCAAGATATTGTATCCCTGTGTCGCGATCGCCGGTTCTCCATAGCACGTATCCGAGTGTATTATAGTAAGGTGCCATATGTGAACAACCTAACTCACGTGCTCTTTCGAGAAGATCTCGAGCTTTGCATACGTCGTCGTTGACTGCGAGCTCCAGATTGGCACACCATACATACAGCTGGCCGACCCTGGACCAGCGAGGCTGGGTCTCCATGATCTCGCGCAGAATATCATAGGCTTCCTGATAGGCGCCTTTGTCATACAAAGCGAAATAATCATCGAAGCTGGGCATTTGAAAGAACCTTGCAGACTACATTAATAGGATTTATTGCGTCGAGAGAACGTAGCCATTCTATGATTTAATTTTAACTCCAGCATAGAATATGCACGTTTCTTAACGTCGTCAAGGCTCGGGCGTGCTCACTATCGTCCCAGCGATTGTGCCATAATTTTGCGCAGTTCGGTGGTTCGGTGGTTGTGAGGCTCAAATGACCCTTCGGAGATCGCAGAGACCGTCTGTGCCCCTGAGGAACTCCGACAGATAGGGATGGGCCAGGGCCTTATCCCAGCTCTTGAAGCCACGCATGGTTTTGGTACGGATTTTGTAGTCCAGTCCAATTAGCCGTTCGGTGAGGTTGTTCGTCGGGTCTGCCGGGTCTCGACTGACCGAAGACCAACTGCGTTCTATGTGCTGTAGCAGTTGGTTGGCCTTCCACAACAAGCCGTTGCGGCAATTAATGAAACGCCGAACCAGCCGTTCAATCTCCGGGGGCACTTGAGGCAACGACCATTTCTCATGCAATAGTCGCTTCAACTCAAGCATCGTCTCGGACTCGTAAACCATCCCCTCAGCACGAAACTGACGGGCCAGATCCGCAGCACGCTGGCACTTGCTCTTGAGCCAATGGGCCAGGCATATCTTGTGATCTTCTTCGTCCACCACATGCTTGTATACGCTTAACTCATCGGTTCGCAGCTGCTCAGCCCCCACCAACGCCATGACCCGCCGCACATGCTCGCGGACCGCCCTGGCATCGGTCTCTTTGACAGGCTCGACACAAACAAGCCGTTGGCCCTCGATATCGGTAAAGAACAGCATTCCGGCGTTCTTACCGGCCATTTTTGCCCCGGTCCCGTTACGAACCCGCATCGCCGGAGCTTGCTTGTGCAAGGCCCTGGTCTTCTGTCCGGACCGATCTACATCGCGTTCGACTCCGCTCTTAGAGCCCTTCCACTGCATAGCGTAAAGGAAACGCTCAACGGCTCGATAGCTCAGACCCAGCATATACAGCAGCACTCCGACCCCGATGAGTCGGTCGCTACGCTGGCGACCGGGGCCAATGCCCTGACTGTAGAGCGTCCAGGTGGTGCCGCAAAACGCGCACCGAAGGCGCTGTTGAAAGACCTGTTCGACTTTGGTGTCGCTGATAGTCCGGGCACTCAGCTGCGAATGGATTTGTCCGCCAACGCGCCCACAATGGGGGCAATGACGCTCAAGTTTTACTTCCGTGCTGACCGAAGGAAAGATAGTGGCAATCATTTTAAGCCTCCTTGCCTAATGGTTCAAACTACCCATTTCTTCGGCAAAGAGGCTCTAT
>SMTZ1_10002949_pt1 | contig 17137 bp, 18 predicted proteins | sample DeeMarSWOR136_30_FD_25667 | JGI IMG/M metagenome (IMG submission 25667)
ATCTTCTGAAAAGTCGGTATTCTTCAGGTAGACCTTTTCCCATTCCTCCAACGGAGGCAATTCACCCCCTCAGCCTTCACCGGAGGTTTCTTCGGATACCGCCTCCTCTACCTCTGACACTGTTTCCTGAAGGAGGTCTTCGTCAGTATGGCAAATAACACAGGAGCTTACCTCCTCACCTACCGGTGGTGGGGGAGCGGGTTCGCAGCCTGCTAAGATAAGCACACTGAGTAAGACTAAGCTAACAACGATAAACAATACGCGCTTCATCTGCTACTCCGATATCCCATCTCTTCGGACAACCCCAATGGCAATATCCATATAAGTGTCCTCTTCCGTTACCCGCGGGAAGTGGCCCCCTGGAAGAAACAGTTTCTTCCAGGGGGTTGTCTCTCCAATCTAATCTACTTCGTAGTCACCCTGGTCTTCACTGGCATCATAGCAGTAGAGCGCATTATCCGAAGACCACGAGCAATAGCCGTACTTCAGGCTGTAAGCATCATACCCCAGCATACACAGTATTGCCACTGCCTGGCCTGCGTTATGGCCAGTATAGCAGTACAGGTAGACCGGTGCGTCGGGGTCAATCTGGTCGAGACTATCAAGCAGGTCATCCATCGCGATGTTGATAGCACCGGGGATATGGCCGTCGGCGTAAACATCCGCACTGCGAACGCTGATGATGGTCATGTCCCTGTCCTCGGCAACCGCCGCTGCGAGGTCAGACGCTAAGATGTAATTATCCGTAACGGCGGCTACGGCAGCCGCGATGATATCATCCTCATCGTTTGAAGTGGTGTTGTCCAGCTCAGGGTAAGCATAAGTGGTAGTAACAGTGTTGGCAGTAGTTTCCACGGCGTAGCTACCCTGGTGTGTACTGGTGTCGAAGCACCCGGTCCCGGTAACTGCCGGGTCGCTTGACCAAGAGCACATGCCGTTTCGTAGGTTCTCGGCATCATAGCCCAGGATACCAAGTAATGCCATCGCCTTCATGCCTGTCTGGCCGGTATAGCAATAGACCAGGACCTCCTCGCCATCAGGAATTTCGTCCCAGTCACCCCAACTTACGTTAACCGCTCCGGGGATATGGCCTACAGCATAAAAGGCTGCGCTACGCAAGCTGACGATGTAGGGAGCATCGTCTCCAGCAATCGCCATAGCCAACTCATCAGCGGTAATGTTCGCGCCCCTGTCAGCCCAATATTCCTGGGCAGCCTCCAAAACTATTTCAAACTCTGATACTTCCTCTTCCTCCTCTTCTTCCTCCTCCTCTTCTTCTTCCTCCTGTTCACCATCTCCGCCGCCACAGGCACTAAGCATTGGCAAGGTAAACAGCAAGAGCATCACGCTGAAAACCAGCAGGATTCTCAACCAATCCTTTATTATGCGCATCCCATACTCCTCCTTCATTGACTGTTCTTTATGTTAACACTGGCATAAAAATAGGCATACATATTCATTGCCATGCATGCCAATGGTTGTGAAGTGTTTGCCTTACGGTGTTCAATGAGCATAATTCGCTACGTTGTCATCCAACTGAATATGTTACCACTCTGTGCTAATCGAGTCAATACCCTATCAGGGTTTGGTATGGTTTTTACCTCATCCCTTCTAACCAGCACCCCTGAGCTTTGACACTATATTCTCGGTGGTAGTAGACTGGTTACGGGTTATGGAGCGGGAAGAGATATGAGGAAGAGGTATTTTATTGGTGGGGGTATCCTTGCCGTGGCAGTCGGCCTTCTGGTATACGCTAGCCTGGGTAGTGCGGTCAGCTACTACCTGACGGTTAGTGAACTCCTAGATAAAGGCAGCGAGTTATACGGAGAACGGGTACGGGTGGCTGGAAAGGTGGCCAACAACTCCATCGAGTGGGATGCCGATACCCTTGAGCTAGGTTTTGTTATTACCGAGGGCGGTGAGGACCTGCTGGTTGTATATGAAGGTGCCCGGCCCAGCGGTCTCAAGGAGGATTCCAATGTCCTCGTGGAGGGTGAGTATCGCTCAGATAACACGTTTCAGGCGAGTACAATCATTCTGAAATGTCCCTCGAAATATGAACCAGAAGAGTGATTATTGGGTACAGCAGAAATAGGGCAGGGCGCCATAATACTGGCATTTCTGGCGGCAATCGTATCGGTGGTAGTCGCTGGGATTGGTGCTTACACAAGTTCTCGCCGGCTCATATCAATCACCCGAATTTCTGTTATCAGTATTGCCGCATTTTATAGTCTGGCTCTGGCCACGGCTGTATTTGCCTTTCTTACCAGAGACTACAGCCTCCGCATCGTATCCGCACACGTTGACAGCAACTTACCTGCCTCCTATGCCTTGAGCGCTTTGTATGCTGATAAAGCTGGCTCAATGTTGCTCTGGGGATGGCTGATTTCACTTTTCTCTGCTCTTATAGCCTTTCGAAAGCACGAGTACGATAATTCAATCTTACCTCACATGCTCTGTATCCTAGCGGCGATACAGGTGTTCTTTCTGGCAATGGTGACCTTCGTGGGCAACGTCTTTGAGCAGAACCCGACCCCGGTCACCGAAGGAATTGGTCTGAATCCTTGGCTTCAGAATATTGCCATGCTGGTACATCCGCCGGTGCTCTATATATCCTTTGCTGCGGTGTCCGTCGTCTTTGCCATGATAATAGCTTCGCTCATCACCCGTACCCCCGATGACCAGTGGGTGAGGTGGGTCAGACGCTGGACGCTGTTTGGCTGGTGTACGCTGGGAATAGGTAATCTGATAGGAATGTGGTGGTCATATAATGAGCTGGGGTGGGGAGGTTACTGGGCCTGGGACCCGGTGGAGAACGCCGGTCTTATGCCGTGGTTTTTGATAACAGCCTTCATCCACTCAATTTCGGTCCAGAGACAGCGGAATCGTCTGCGGAGATGGAGTCTAGTGCTCGCTATCTTTACTTTTGAATTTACCCTGCTCATTCCCTTCATTACACACGGAGGCATTGAGTCACCGTTACACGGCTTTATACACTCGTATTTTCCGCCCTATATACTGGCGGCAATATTGATTACGCTGGCCGGTTCTCTGGGGCTACTTTATATTCGCCGTAAAGACTTGCAGAGGGATGAGAGGTCTTTTTCACTCGTCTCCAGAGAAGGGGCGTTTCTGGCTACCAATATCATTCTGGTACTGCTGACAGTGGTTGTCCTTATTGGAACAGTCCTCCCGAGGATAGTCGAGCTATTTAGCGGGACAAGGATAGCCATCGACCGCAGTTTCTATGACCGGGTAGCCGGGCCGATTATGCTCGTGCTGGTGTTTTTCATGGGTGTCTGTCCCTTACTAGGCTGGGCTAAAACTTCGTGGAAATCCGCAAAGAGTAGTTTCCTGTTTAGTTTACTGGCCGCGCTGCTCGTTGCGGTAGTTGTTCTGATTGTTGGCGGTGGTAAGTGGTACGTTATCTCAGCGATAGTATGCTGCTTTCCTTTTTTTGTTATCTTGCTGGAATGGTTCCGGGGGGCGAGAGCCCGGCACCAGGGCCGGAAAGAGAATTACTTCAGGGCATCGCTGGCCCTGCTCGACAGTAATCGCCCGAAGTACGGTGGTTTTCTGGTTCATATCGGTATTATTCTGATAGCCCTCGGTATCGTGGTCTCGTCTTTCTACAGTGTGGAGAAGGTGTCGACCCTGGACATCGGCCAGTCAATGAAGGTTGGTGATTATGACTTGACCTACGATGAGCTACTCTTAAAACAGGACAACGTGAAGATAAGCACTATCGCTACGATATCCATGAGCAAGCAAGGCCGCCTGATTGGTGAGGTATATCCAGAGAACAATTATTGGTTCTACTATAGTCCCATATTGAATGAAACCTTTCGTGAGGTAGCTGTTCGTACCACACCTGCTGAGGATGTTTTCGTTTATCTGTGGTGGACCAGTTTTGACCAGCAGGATAAATCCGCTACAATCATTGCTATGGTAAACCCTCTGGTTGTCTGGATATGGGCGGGAGGCGGATTTCTATTGCTGGGTGGAGCCATTGCTTTTTCTCACCAGGACAAACGTGAGTCTCAGCATAAGGATAGACGATGAAGAAGCTGATATATCTATCGGTGATTCTGCTTGCTCTGGTATTACCGGGGAATGTTAGTGCTCAGGGCATAGAGCAAGGGGTGATTGAGGGACAGGTGGTCAATGAGACTGAGGGTGGAGGTAGCGTCGCCGACTTGGATGTTGCCCTGATTGCCCTCGTTGATGGCGAAGCAAGGGAGATTCTGACCGATATAACGGATGGCGAGGGTAAGTTCCGTTTTACAGATATTTCGGTAGCAGAGACTTATCTGGTAAGGGTCTGCTATATGCAGATTGACTACTACTACCCGATTGAATTCAGTGCCGACGAGACGGAAAAATCTATCGAAGTCCCGGTTTGTGACACAACTACAAGCGACCAATCGATAAGGGCCTATTTTTTAAAGGTAATCCTACACGCTGAGGATGGCTATTTCTCAGTGACGGAAGTAATATGGCTGCTTAACGATGGTGATAAGACCTACATTGGCTCGGAGGAGACCAGTTTCGGGGAAATACAGGGGACACTAGTATTCACGCTACCAGAGGGTGCCACTGATTTCGAGGTACTGGAAGAGTCGGTAGGAGACTACTTCCTTATCGACAATACCACTGTTACCAATACATTGATTTTTCCGCCGGGTGAGAAGGAAATTATCTTCTCTTACAATTTAGATACCCCGAGCTCTGGCGATTTGGTCATTGAACTGTTTACGGATTATCCCACTGATGCCCTCCACGTTATGGTTCAAGGAGAGGATATCGAAGTTGCCAGTACCCGATTAAACCCGGCCGACCCAATAATGATGGACACTGGCGAGCAGTTCATACACTTCGTGGGGGATAGTCTTAGTCGAGGTGATACCGTAGATATCCGTCTTTCGAGTTTAGCGGGGGATACTAACTCGACACCCATCATCCTTGGGGCTATTGCGGCTGTGGTGATTATTGGTTTTGGCACTTACTATTTGATGAGAAAGAGAGCACAGGCTTCGTCACCGACCAAATAAGACCGCCTGAGGCCGTAGATATAAATAATGAATAAAACGGAACCTGAATTGACCACATGGGCTATTGAGGTCGAGGCACTTAGTAAGTCATTCGGGAATAATCGTGCCCTGAGCGATATTGACCTGAAGGTTGGCCGGGGTGAACATGTGACTGTCTTTGGTCCAAATGGTGCCGGGAAGACTACTCTGGTCAGGATTCTGTCTACACTCAGCAAGCCATCTACCGGTATGGTGCGCATGGACGGTGAGGATATCCGTAGTGACCCTGCTAAAATCAGACGGCGGATAGGTATGGTCAGTCATGAGACCTTCCTTTATGACGACCTGACCGTATATGAGAACCTCAAATTCTACGGGAAGATGTATGGCATCCCTTCTCTGGAAGAACACATCCACGAGGTTGTGTCCCAGGTAAAGCTGGAATCTCGTCTGTACGACCGGGTGGGCATACTATCGCATGGTATGCAGCAACGGGTTTCCATTGCGCGGGCAATGATTCATAGTCCGTCAGTAATGTTTCTGGATGAGCCGGAAGTGGGGCTTGACCCGCGGGCTGTTATTATGCTGAGGGACGTGCTGGAATCAATTAACACACCAGAGCGCACGGTAGTGATGACCACCCATAATCTGAAGCAGGGGCTTGAGATGGGAGACAGGGTGGTTATTCTCAACAGAGGTAAAATCGTGTATCAGGCCTCCAAGGGCGATATTGATATGGCGAATTTCCCGGAGGTCTACGAGCATTATACAGGGACGGCTGAATGAAAGGTTCAGTAGGCAAGATATTTACCATCTTCTGGAAGGACATCCTGCTGGAAATCAGGACTAAAGAGATTATTACCTCCGTATTGGTCTTTGCACTGCTGGTGCTGGTGATTTTTAATTTCGCCTTTGAGCCTGAAACGGCTACCATGGGTCTGGTGGCTCCGGGGATTCTGTGGGTGGCCTTTACTTTTGCCGGTGTACTTGGCCTTAACCGGGTCTTTGCGATAGAAAGGGGGAATTCTCGCCTGGCAGGACTATTACTCTGTCCTGTAGACCATATGGTCATCTACTGGGGAAAGCTGCTGGGTAGTTTTACTTTTATGCTGGCTATTGAAATTGTTGTTACGCCAATATTCCTGGCCCTGTTGAATTTGCCACTCCTTCTGCCGAGACTGATTTTAATCATTGTGCTGGCAACGCTGGGATTCACTTCGGTGGGCACGCTGTTCTCGGCCTTGGCCATTAATATCAGGGCACGGGATATCATGCTGCCGATTCTCTTCTTACCCATCGTGGTTCCGGTCGTCATTGCCGCAGTGGAAGCAACGGTGGTGGTATTGCAGGGTGACCCCTGGGGAGACATGTTGACCTGGCTGCAAATAATGATAGCTTTCGATATAATCTACCTGGTGGTGTCAACCCTGGTCTTCCAATACGTGGTTGAGGCATAAAACACTTCAAAACCTAGGAGATATGTATATGGACGGTAGAGGTGCTCTGAGGCATTATATCCTAGTCGGTCTGGGCTTTGCTCTGATGGTAGCCGCCCTCTACATGGTTTTCATATATGTGCCGACCGATAAGAACACTGGAGCCGTGCAGAGAATATTCTACTTCCACGTCCCTCTGGCCTGGATTGGTTTCCTGGCGTTCTTCGTTGTCTTCGTATGCAGTATTCTCTACCTAACGAAGCGAGATATAAAATGGGATGTGATTGCCACTGCTTCGGCGGAGGTCGGTGTCGTTTTCACATCCTTAGTTTTGCTTACCGGGAGTATTTGGGCAAAGGCAGCCTGGGGTATATGGTGGACCTGGGACGCGCGGCTGACAGCCACTCTGGTTCTATGGTTTACTTATGTGGCCTATCTGCTGGTACGACACTATGTTACTGAAGACAGCCAGCGTGCCAGGCTCAGTGCCGTGCTTGGTATTGTTGGTTTCATCGATGTACCAATCGTGGCTCTGGCGGTGATGCTATGGCGTACTCAACATCCAGGTGCAATGATATTCGAGGGTGGGCTTGCTCCTTCCATGCTTGCTACGTTGATTGTGTGCATTGCTGCATTCACTGTTTTCTATATCATTCTGGTTACTCAGAGCACTCGTCTCAAGAACATGGAAACGGATATCAGGGATATAAAAAATAGCAAGATAGATTAGGAGAGTAATGAACATGGACAATTTGGGCTATCTTTTTGCGGCTTATACTATTATCTGGGCGTTTGTCTTCGGGTACGTATTTTTTCTGTACTACAAGCAGAGAAAACTGCGACAACAGATGGACTTACTTAAAGACTCAATAGGTGAGCAGCCGAATAAGGACGTGGCCAAAGTAAATACCGATGACAATGCCGGCTGATTGAGTTAGTAACAAAATCGACATTGGTATCGAAAAGGAGGGAAAGAAATGTGGGATGCTTCTAAATGCGACCTTTGTGGAGATTGCCTGACAAAGTGCCTCTATATCGACTATGACAGGGAAAAGGCCGTATCGGACATTAAAGCACTCATGGAGGGCAAGGAGTCTGAGATAGTAAGCAGGTGCATTACCTGTTGTGCCTGTCGTGAATATTGCCCTACTGGGGCTGACCCGCTTAGTCTTATTATAAGCGCGGTGGAAAAGGCGGGAGTTTTTCCGATCAGTGAAGAAGAGCTGACTAAAACCAGCTTTGAAGCCCCCACTGAGGTAATACCTGGTGACGCGACCCGACCGGCCCTTTCGATATGCACGATGGAGCGCTATATCTCCGAAGGGGCGCTTGATGGCCAACTGTTCGAGGGGATGACTCTGGTAAAGGGAGGAGACTACTACTGTCTTATTGGCTGGGAGCATTTCGGTAAGGAAAGCTCCATTGAGAAGTATGCCCGCCGGTTTATTGATAACCTGGCGAGCCTGAACAAAGACATTGTCTTTCTCCATGATGACTGCTATGCCATGGTGCACGCCAAAGTCAAGGACTATGGCATCGAAGTGCCCTTCAAATACATGCATATTTTTGAATACCTGCGCAACTACCTCAGGGACCACCGGAGCAGCATCAGCAGTCTGGGTAAGAAGATAGCCTATCAGCAGCCCTGCGCGTCACGATATACGCCTGAGAAGAATGTCTTTCTCGATGAGATCCTTGAATTGATAGGGGTGGAGCGTCCACCCCGTAAATATGAGCGTGAGACTGCCCTCTGCTGTACGGCTCCTATCATTGCTAGCAGGCTGGAGATGGCAGTCGAGTTCCAGGAAAAGAATGTCAGAGACGCTATTGAATGCGGGGCCGATGCTCTGGTGACCCTGTGTCCCGTATGCGACCGCGTCATGCGACGACCCACCGGCCAGCTTGGACTGACGAAAATCTATATTACCGACTTATGCCGTATTGCCCTCGGAGAGAAGCCCTGGCCGGCAGAAGCTAGCTGAAAGGACTGGATTAGGGAGGTTCTAAATGCAGATAAGGCCACCGTTCATGGTTTCCTACAGCATCACTACGAAGTGCAATCTGAAGTGTAAACACTGCTACAGCAGCTCGGTTGAGGAGGCAGCCCCCGACGAGCTTTCAACTGAAGAGGCATTTAAGCTCGTAGATGATTTGTCTGAATGGGGCATAGGTCTACTAATTATCGATGGCGGTGAGCCACTGTGTCGTGAGGACCTTCTGGAAATATTGAAATACGCCTCGTCTAAAGGGATACGAACCACAATCGGGAGTAACGGTACTCTTATTACCGAGGAGATGGCCAGAAAATTGGTAGAGGTTGGTGTTATGGCAGTGGCTGTATCGGTCGATGGAGCCGACGCCCGGACACACGACTCCTTCAGAGGCATAGACGGTGCTTTTGAGGAGACCTTCAAGGGATTAAAGGCGTGCCGTAATGCTAACCTTCCCTTTCAGCTCAATATGGTCATAAGGAAGGATACTTTGTCGCAGCTTGAGGATATGCTTCGCCTGGCAGTCGAGTGTGGTGCTAATGCTGCTGAACTCTTCGACCTGGTGGCGGCTGGAAGAGCTCAGGAAGAGTCCAGGGATCAGGTACTAAGTCTGGATGAGAGAAGGCAAGCAATGGAGTTTCTGGCTGACGCTCAGGCAGATTACCCCCTGATAATAAGGGTTCCTGCCTGCCCCATGTATCCCCTTCTCCTTCAGCAGAAAAACGTAAAGCCTAAACACTTCCCCGCCGAAATGTTGCAAAGGGTACCTTATTATAGCAGGGGTTGTGCTGCCGGTATGCCGATGGGCTATGTTATGGTTCAATCAAATGGTGAAGTGAACCCCTGTATGTTGCTCCAGATTAACCTCGGTAATATCAGAGAGCAGAGCATTACTACTATCTGGGAGACTTCGCCACAGTTAGCTCAACTCAGGCAAAGAGAGTTGCTCAAAGGTGAGTGTGGTGTTTGTGACTGTAAACTCACCTGCTCTGGTTGCCGGGGCAGGGCCTATGAAGAGACCGGTGATGTGATGGCCACCGATCCCGGTTGCTGGATTGCACCCGAGTTGACTGGAGGGAAAGGGAATAAGTAGTGATAAGCTTATCGCTACTTGGAAGTTTATTGATTAGTTACTATATTAGGAGTAGGATGTGTTTGGCCGTGGTGGCCTTCGGCATATAGTAGTGCTAGTCGGAGGGTAAAGCATGTATGAACTGAAATTTAATGAGAGCGAATGCTTGAGTTGCGCAACCCAGGACTGCCTTACCAGGTGTCAATATATGGATATAGACAGGGATACCGCCAAGGCAGAAATACTGAAGATAGCCCGTGGGGAGGACTCGTTTGTCCTGCATGACTGCGTGACCTGCTATGCCTGCGAGGAATATTGCCCGGTTAATAATCACCCGTTCTATTTAATCGTCGAGAAACAGGAAGAGCTTGATGTACCTCCCCTGCCCCGACCCCTTATCCGACGGGGCATACAGATGGGCATTCCTTTCCGGGGAGAACCAGTAATCGACGAGATAAACGGGCAGACGCTGGACATGGGTGCCTTCGCTGACCTGATGTATCTGATACAGGGGAAGCTCTTTGAGGGTCTTCCTGTAATTTCGACAGACCCCCGTAAGATGTTCCATTACTTCTGCCAGCTTATGTACCTGCATTATGGGAGAGCGTCCGTAATCAAGGAGAGACTACCGGGAATTATACAGACTATCGCCAAGCACAACGTTACCGAGGTAATATGTTTCCATGATGAGTGTTATGGCACCTATACCTCATATTGCCCGGCAGTCGGGATTGAAGTCCCCTTTAAGTCAATTCATTTCTTTGAGTTTCTCTATAACAGGTTGAACGAGCTAAAGGGCGAGATAACGCCGGTAAACCTGAAAGTTGCTTATCAACGTCCCTGTTCCTCCCGACTTTCCTCAGACAAGCATCACTTTGTCCGCGACATCTTTGACCTGATAGGTGCCGAGTATGTTGAGCGGGAGTATGTCGACGAGAATGCCCTGTGCTGTGGCGGCACAATTCAGGGACAGAGGCGGGAGGGTAGCCGTAAGCGTACCGCTGATGTCCAAAAAAGGAACATCGAAGATATTAAGAACGCCGGCGCTGAAATCTGTGTCTTTAATTGCCCTGCCTGTTATACCACCATGGGTAGACTGGTTGCCCAGAACGGAATAAGACCTGTCTTTATGAGTGACCTATGTCGGTTGGCCATAGGCGAGAAACCGGCAGGATGGAGGTGATTTGATGGACCCTATATACCAGGCGTTGGTTGACATCGTTGGGCAGGAACATGTCTCCAACCAGCCAGAAGAGCTTTTCATCTATTCCTACGACCTAGGAACAACCGAACCTCACCGACCTGATTATGCAGTGACGCCGAGATCGACCGAGGAAATACAGGAAATCGTAAAGCTGGCAAACAGAGAGAAGGTACCGGTGGTCCCGCTCGGCGGAGGGCTATCACTGGCTGGCCTAGCCGTCCCTTTCAGGGGCGGGATTGCCCTTGACCTGAAGAGGATGGACAGCATCCTAGAGGTGAATGAAAAGGCGAGGTACGCCGTCGTCGAGTGTGGGGTTTCCCAAGGACAACTGACCTCTTATCTAGAAAGGAATTATCCACATTTAACCCACTCGGAGCCGGGGGCACCACCGACAGCGACCATTGCCGGCAATGTAGCCATTCATGGGCAGGGCGACCTTGCCCAGCCTTACGGGTTCAACTCGGACATGGTTAACGGGCTGGAAATCGTATTGCCTACCGGTGAAGTATGTAAATTCGGTTCCTGCTCAATCGGCTCCGGCTGGTTTACCCAGCATCCTCTACCTGATGTCGGACTGTTTCTCGGCTGGTCAGGAACGACGGGCATCATCACCAAGGTGTCAATACGACTCTTCCCAAGCAAAAAAATCAGGGGCGTGGGACAGTTTGTCGTGGAGGATGAAGAGCTTGTCCCGGAAATTATGTATAAGTTGACCCATACCCAGATGACAGAAGACATTGTAGCCTTCAGTCAGGCAGTGCCGCCTTTTGCCAGCGGGCTCCAGCATTTTACCATTAACATTGCCGCAGATTCGGAAAAGGAGCTTGAATTCAAACAGGAAATAATCTGGGACGATACTCTGGGCGAGTATATTCGTAGTGGGGCCGGCGGGTTCCTAGGCTTTCGTAGCGGGTTGCAGAGACCGCAGGTCTCGAAAACATCCGACTGGAGAAAGGGTGGCGGTTTTGAATACGTGGGTAGCATCATGCCGGTAGATACGTATCCTGAATGTTACCGGCGTGGTCGTGAGATATCGGAAAGGCATGACATTCCCTATACCGTGCTGGGCCGGTGCGTCGGGACAGCCCACGCCATGATGTTTTCCTGGACATATGCGTTTAATCGGGCAGACCCGGAAACCGTTAGGCAGGCCAGGGAAGCCCTGCACGAGACGGATGACCTTGTCCTGGAACTGGGTGGGACTATCTGGAAGCCGGGGCTCTATGGACAGAAGCTGGTTATGGAGAGGTTAGACCCGAATACTCTCAACCTGATGAAGAAGATTAAACAAATGCTCGACCCCAACGGGATTATGAATCCGGGTAATTGGGAGGTAAGCTAATGACCCTGACTAATTTCAGATACGGCGATGTTATACATCGGTGCTTCCGGTGTGGTTACTGTAAATTCCCTATTAACTGGATGGATGTTAATAACTGTCCTGCCTATGCCCGGTTTCGTATGGAGACCTACTCATGTGGAGGGCGTCTGTGGCTGACGAGGGCCTGGTTGGAGGGCGAGATTGAATGGTCGGACCACCTCGCTGACATCCTGTACTCGTGCACGGCCTGTAAAAACTGCGAGGTCAAGTGCCCGCTCAGCTTTAATATTGACATATTGAATATGATGATAGCCGCCAAGAGTGAGATGGTTGAAAGGGGGGAAATACCCTCCGCAGCAAAGGAGTTCCTGGAGAATATACAGCGGCAGGGGAACCCGTACGGTACCTCCAGAGAGAAAAGAGACGAGTGGATGGAGGGAACCGGTATAGAGGCATATCAGGGACAGGAATACCTTTACTACGTTGGCTGTGTCGGCTCTTATGACACCAGAGGGCAGGAGACAGCACGGCTACTGGGTAAGGTCCTGCAAAAGGCGGGGGTCTCCTTTGGGGTGCTGGGTAATGATGAAAACTGCGATGGTAACGAGGTAAGAAACCTCGGTGAAGAGACGTTATTTGAAATGCTGGCCGAGGATAATGTTGCCCAGTTCCAGGGTCTTGGTGTGCAGAAGATTGTTACCCTGTCGCCACACTCATACAATGCCATGAAAAATGACTATCCGGGCTTTAACGGCGTATTTGACGTGCTCCACTATACACAACTCCTGCAGGAGCTCATTCGTAACGGTGGTCTGGATGTTTCGGGCGGGTATAATGCTAAAGTGACTTACCACGACCCGTGTTTCCTCGGTCGATGGAATGAGGAGTATGATGCTCCCAGAGCGATCCTGAGAGCCATTCCGGGCGTCCAATTTGTAGAGATGGCGAGAAACAGAAACGGCGCCCTCTGCTGTGGCGGGGGCGGTGGCAACTTCTATCTCGATTTGCTGGGTGGTAGTGAGGACAGTCCGGCGCGGCGCCGTGTCAGGGAGGCCTGCGAGACCGGGGCAAACGTTCTGGCAGTCGCCTGCCCGAACTGCCTGACCATGCTTGAGGATGCTGTCAAGGCAGAGGGGCTTGAAAATAAGCTCACCGTCAGGGATATTTCTGAGATTGTCGGAGAGGCCTGCGTTATAAAGTAGTATGGATATCATCGCTTGCATCAAGCGCGTCCCCGATACCTCAGAAGCGGACGTCGTTAAAATAGACCCTTCTCAAAAAGATATAGAGAAGGACAGGCTGGCTTTCAAGATAAATGACTGGGACGAATATGTCCTCGAAGCAGCGGTACAGCTCAAGGAAAAGCTGGGTGGAACGCTGACCGCCGTCACGATAGGGCCCAAGGAGTGGGATGAAGTCCTGCGGAGAGCCCTCGCCATGGGGGCTGATAGTGCCATTCGCATTGACCAGGACGTAAGCGCTGACGACCCTCATATTGTGGCAATTATCCTGGATAAAGTCATTCGTAGGTTGCCGTATGACCTGGTGCTGTTCGGTGCTCAGTCCGAGGACTTCGGCAGCGGACATCTCGGGGCGATGGTCGCCGAGATACTCGGCATTCCTCATGCCACCTTAGTCATCAATCTGGAAGCGGAAGAGAAAAAGATTCACGTGCAGAGAGAGCTGGAAGCAGGTACTTTACAGTCATACACCATCGATTTGCCGGCACTGCTGACCATCCACACCGGGATTAACCAGCCGAGATATATCTCAATGGGTGGTATCAGGAGGGCAATGCAGAAGGAACTACAGGTGATGTCCCTCAGCGACCTGGGTCTATCTCTGGATGCACTGACCCCAATGGTTAAGTTAGAGGAAATGAGACTGCCGCCTAAAGGCAAGGAGGCAGAGTTAATCACCGGTGCACCGGAGGAGACCGCCGGACAACTGGCAAAGATATTGAAAGACGCAGGTATTTTCTGATGTCCAGCATACTGGTCGTGGCCGAACACAGGAACCAGACTCTGGCTGACGTATCTTATCAGGTGCTCAGCAAAGGAAGACAGCTGGCAGACCAGGCACAGATGGAATTGCTGGCCGCGGTTGCTGGCGTGGATATTGATGCTTATGCTAAGGAGCTTACCCGATGGGCAGACAGGGTGATTATCGTTAATAACGACCAGCTTGAAGAGCCATTAGCTGAGCCCTACCAGAAATTAATAGCCCACCTGATAAGAGAGATAAGACCAGGAATTGTGCTGATGGGGCATAGTTCATTTGCCATGGACCTGGTACCTTCATTATCGGTGGAACTGGGGATTCCCCTGGTTACCGATTGTGTTGATATATTCTGGCAGAACGGTGACATTCTGGTTACGCGGTCAATTTATAATGGCAAGGCAAACGCTTCATATTCGTTTGCTCAGAGCGAGACAATTCTGATAACCGGGCGGGTTGGTGAATTCCCTGTAGAAGAAGGGCAGAGACAGGGATGGATTGAAGAGATTGAGTTCGCTTTTGAGGAAGAGTGTGACTATAAGAAATTCGAGGGATACCTGGAGGTAGAAGCTGCTGGTGTCGATATAACACAGGCAGAGGTCCTGGTCTCTGTCGGCAGGGGCATAAAAGAAAAGAAGAACCTGGAGATAGTCGAGGAGCTGGCCAGAGTGCTTGGCGGAGTGGTCTCCTGCTCCCGGCCGGTAGTAGATTATGGATGGTTACCATCAGAGCGCCAGGTAGGACTATCCGGTAAGACCGTGCAGCCGAAGCTATATCTCGGTCTTGGCATTAGCGGTGCTTTCCAGCATGTGGTCGGTATGAAGGGTGCCAGGATGACAGTTGCTATTAACAAGGATGCTAAAGCGCCCATTTTCAGCGTGGCCAACTATGGAATAGTGGACGACGTGCTCAAGGTCGTACCAGCGCTGGTTAATAAGATATCTGAGCTAAAAGGCAGGACAGAATAAATTATCCTGGTAATTATGAACAACCTCTTAAGCCTGTTCATAGAGAACGGCAGGGCAAACTCAGGGCACGGAAAGAAGAACTATGCATATTCCTTGTGGGGCAGATAAGGGTTGGATTCTTGGTATTGTACCCTGTGGTGGGCCATTCTGGACTCGAACCAGAGACCTCAGTCTTATCAGGACTGCGCTCTAACCAACTGAGCTAATGGCCCAATAAATGTGGCTTTTTCATTCTAAAATAAAGTTCGATGAGAATCAAGCGGTAGCATAAGTAAATAATAAAAGAAATCTGCCAAGAGATTACTATATCTACCCATCCCCCTGACCCCCTTCCCTTCAAAGGGAAGGGGGAAAATAAAAAAGGGAGGCTTCGCCTCCCTAAAACCCTCCTTCTAAAGACCTGAGACAACAGTCTTATCAGGGCTACGGTTCTAACCAACTGAGCTAATGGGCCGATTATGTGACTCGTACACTCGAGACATACCACGTCAATGCGAAGGCGATCCGGCAGATGCACCGAGAGCACAGTCCTTTAACCAATAATCAGAATACGCGTATTACTGACTAGGCTAATCCTCTATTAGCCTGCAACCTTCAAGTTGAACGTTGAATATAAGACCGTCGCACCTACCGCGAATAGTCACTAGCATATCCTTACGCAGGTTCGACAATGTCTGCTCGTCTTCCGCACTACGAGTAAACATGCATTGAACACCCCACATTGTCCACTCACCGCCGTCAGTTAGAATTACATACGGTGTATTTGTAATGTCTCTACCGATGCTGTATATGTAGCCTGTCACGTCAATGACCTCGCCCTTGTATTTTGCATCAGCGGCGACTTCATTGTCGTTATATTCGGCGTACAGTTCTGCCGCAGTCATACTAAAGGAAGGTTGTTCAGTCTCACTTACGGTCGAGGACTTACAGGCTCCTAGTAGAAGAATCGTAGTGGCTAAGAAAGCTATCACGAGATTCTTCATTGTCTCACGACCCCTTTACTATGATACCTTGTTTTAGAAGATAGACTCGGCAAGACATAGAAGAATGTTTAAAAAGAATAAGGTAACGTGGTACGAGATTCTGGAGTCGAACCAGAGACCTCAGTCTTATCAGAATAGTGCTCTAACCAACTGAGCTAATGGCCCGCGTGACCAGTCTATTTTAGGGCAAAGTGGTGAGGGAATCAAGCACTTCTGCAGATATTCACTTACGAATCCACTAAAGAGATTATTTTATCAACCCATCCCCCTGACCCCCTTCCCTTCAAAGGGAAGGGGGGAAATAAAAAAGGGAGGCTTCGCCTCCCTAAAACCCTCGTTTTTGAAGTTAAACGTGATGGCGCCCCTCTTTCAATCTCCTCACCCCCTTAAGTGGAGGGTGGCAGCAAACTACGGACCCCCGGATACTTCTTTCAATGTTTTCTCGAACTGATTCAGATGGTCTCCTATGTGTCTCAGGTAATCTGTCATCAAGAACTTCAGGGTTATTCTTTCTCCGTTCAATAACCAGTAGTTATCGAGTTTGCTGCTATCGACTCCCTTAATTATGTTTGCGATTACAAGGTTATACTGCCTCCAGAGCGATAAGATATCCTGGAATTTCATTTGATTATAGCCGGCAATCTGTATCCACCTGGAGTTATCCTGTCCGTAGTCCGGGAATACCAGTTCGTCGATTATCCGCAGCCTGACAAAGCGTTGATGATTGTGACAGGCAGAGTCGATAAGGTGACCGATGATTTCCTTGAGATTCCACTCATTGTTACCCGGACTCTTCGAGGTGATTTCATCACTTAAATCTTCATATTTCTGGTAGAAGTTATCTACTATTGTCTTCAAATCTTGATATATTTTTTCCATTACCGGCCTCCAACTTTGTCCCGAAAAAGGGTGTAACTCCTTTATTTCTAAAATAAGGGCGGGCGGGTGGGTCATAAAAAAGCACCTTAACGGCTGGATAGCGAAAGGAAGGTAAACTCCGTTATTTAAAACGGAGACCGACCTAGGAGATTGGGGTGTTGCCACCCGGGTAATCTCCCTAGAAAGGAGGTGATCCAGCCGCAGCTTCCGCTACGGCTACCTTGTTACGACTTCGTCCCAATCATCAGCCCCACC
>SMTZ1_10002950_pt1 | contig 17136 bp, 16 predicted proteins | sample DeeMarSWOR136_30_FD_25667 | JGI IMG/M metagenome (IMG submission 25667)
ACATCTGAAGAACCAGGTACTATTTTTCCTTTTCCAAGTCCAGGAATTATCATTCGATTCAAAGGGCTATCAAGAATTTGTTTAGCCATATCACGTAAATTATCAGGTATAAGGCGAGAAAAGACCTCCATTGAACCTGGGGGTAAAGTTTTTTTAAGCTTTTCTGCAAATTCCTTTTCTTCTTTATTATACCTAGGTGCACCTACTATTTTCATTTTAGAAAAAAGAACTTTACCAACCACCTCAGTATGTAAAGGATTATACATTCCTCCTAAAAAATTTATTTCTATTTTAGTTTCTGTCATTAAAGCTGCTCCTTCAGCTATTTTTATAACACGTTTATAAATTTCCTCAACTGAAGGACGTTCAGGAGCTCTAATAAAGTAATATACTTCGGCTTCTTCTGGAACAACATTAGGGACATTGCCACCATTTGTAATTACATAATGGATTCTAGCATCAGGATTAATATGTTCTCTTAAATAATTCACACCAACATTCATTAATTCTACTGCATCTAATGCACTCCGTCCATTCTGGGGATCAAAAGCAGCATGAGCAGCGCGCCCCAAAAATCTAAATTTTACAGAATTGATAGCTAATAATGAAACATCATTTATAGCATTCATAAAGGCAGGATGCCATGAAAGAGTAATATCAACATCTTCAAAAACTCCTGCATTAATCATATAACCCTTACTATTGAATTTTTCCTCAGCAGGACAACCGTAATATTTTATTGTACCGTTAACATCCCCTGAAAGAATAGCTTCTTTTACCGCAAGAACAGCTCCAAGTGAGCCTGTACCTAATAAATTGTGTCCACATCCATGACCTGGTGCTCCTTCCTTTAAAGGTTTTTTTATTGGTTCTTTAATTTGACTTAACCCTGGTAATGCGTCATATTCACCTAAAATACCAATTACTGGTTTTTCATTACCATAACTGGCATAAAATGCTGTAGGCATACCTGCAACATTTTTTTTAATTGAAAATCCTGCTTTCTCCAATGTCTCGGCTAATAAAGTTGATGACTTGTACTCTTCAAAACCAACTTCTGCAAATTCCCAAATTTTATCGCTAATTTCAATAAGTTTTTGCTGATTCTCTTCAATCCAATTTTCATATTTTTTGGACATAAATTAATCAATTTTTACAATTAAATGTATTTGAAATTTAACTAATGAATGCTAACTTAAAAAACTATAAAATTATGACGATAAAAATAACATTTTTAGTTAAAAATGTGTGTAAATAATTAGATCTTCAAAATTCTTGGACTTTTTTAATTCAATCTAAATTCAACAATTTTGCGGATCTAATCTAATCATATATCTCTCGAAACTCTGTTAATAATTGGATTATGATCACACAATAATTCTTTATGAAATATTGGTTTTTGGGTTGCATAGAAAACTCCAATAGTATATGGATTTTTATCATTCGCCATTTTTAAAGCTTCTTAAAAGGATTTAGGTCCTTTACTCACATTTTAACTGATTACAACATGTTAGAAGAAATTATTATAAGTTTATAATGTCTAGGAAATCATGATGAACTTCAAACTAATGAAATACGCCCTTTTGCTACTGTTTATTTTTTTATTATTCCTCATTAAACCCGTTTTGGCAAACCCGATTGTATTGCCCCCAATCACTGGTATTTATGACGTGTTCTATTTAGGAGTAATTCTGCCTATAAGCTTTCTTGTAACAGTATTGATTGAATCTATAATCCTATATCTCTTTTTTAGAACTTATTTTTTAAGAATTGCAAAACTTTGGAAATCCGTTGCTGCAATTAACTTTTTAACTTTTCCTATGGCTCAAATTATAGGAATACTATTTGCTAATCTATTCTTAGTATTTATTGGCTTTTATTTCTTTGCAGAATTAATTCCTACTTTATTGGAATTTTTACTTTATTCAAAAGTGTTTGATGATTTTAATGAAAGGAAGTATTTGAGAGAACCTGTTCCTTCAAAAATAATTTTAATTGGTATAGTAATCGCCAATTTAATCACATTTTCATTAGGATTAATTATGTTTCTTCCTTATTTGATTAATTACTACGTTTTGGGTATGTATCCCAATATACACCCACTAATAAGTATATAATAGATGATATATGGTAAAGGATAATAGAGATCAAATATTAAGGAATATTTTTTGGATTGGAATCCTTTTCAATATCATTTTAGGTGGCGTTATTATATTTATTCCTAATTATGATGAAGATTGGTACTTTTCTTATTATTATTTAATAGTGGGTATTCCGTATGGTCCAGAAAGTCTCGATCCCCACTTAGCATGGGATAGCCCTTCTATTGACGTAATAAATCAGGTAGCAGAAGGTTTATATAAATATCACCATGAAGGAATGACTCATACAGCTATCCCTAATTTAGCTACTGGTTTTATCAAAGATAATCTTACTTATATATTTTCTTTGACCCAAAATGCAAGCTTCCATGATGGACGAGGATTTAATGCCACCCATGTGAAAAAATCATTTGATAGACTTCACTATTTTTTAAATGCAACTGGAGCAATATCAAATCCTGATGATATTACTCCACTCTCAGATTTATATGAATGGGCAGATGGTACATTTATAATTAACACTACAGAAATAAATAGTGAATTTAGCATTAATATTACATTAAACAGAGAGTTTGAACCTTTTCTAGATTTACTTTGCTTTAGTGCTTCATATATTTTTATCCCAATAGATGCTAAGGGACAAGAAACATTATGGCAAGATTATATGACTACATCAACCGATGGCTTTCTAGGTACCGGGCCTTGGATATATAATCATTATGAAGATGATGTAGAGGTTGTCTTTAATTATAATCCCACTTACTGGAAAGGCGCTTCGGAATTGAAAAAATTAATTTTTTCAGTTATAGGTAATGCGAATGCTATAAACCAAGCTTTGTTAGCTGGGGATATTGATTTTATAGATGACCCTTTAACTGATTTCATTCCAATTTTTGAAGAGGATCCACATATAACTTTAAAAAATAATGGGCAAAGTATGGTTATCCAATATCTGGGAATGAATAACCAACATCTAAATATTACATGGAGACAGGTAATTTCACATATTTTTGATTATGATTTTGTTATCATCAATAGTTTATTAAATGGTTATGCAAAAAGACTTGAGTCTCCAATTCCACTTGGAATTACTGGTGCTAATTGGATCCATCAAGAAGCAATATATAACCTAACCAAAGCAAGAATAATTATGCAAAGTATGGGTTTTGGATATGATAAATATGGCAATCCATGGGGTATATTGAATACTTTTGAAGATAATTATAATTGGACAACAGCGGCACAACTTACTCCATTTCGCTTCCTTAATTTTACATATCACTCAGGTAATCAATTTCGCGAAGACTTATTTTATATGTTGGTGAATCAATTCGAATTAATTGGAGTAGAATTAAATGCAGCAATAATTAGTTGGGATGATTTCCTAAATAGGGTCTATGAGCGGGGTATCTTTAACAGAAATATGTTAGAACTATATTGGATAGGATGGGGCCCGGATTATAATGATCCGAGTAACTATATTAATCCTTTATTTACTAATAGGTCAGTTGCATCAAACAGTGCGCAATATAATGGGTTTCAAGCTGCAGTTGAAGCAGGTAGAAACCCTTATTATTTATGGGACAATGTCCAATTATTAATGGAAGAGGCTTTAGAAGAAACAAACCAGACAACAAGAACTGCAATGTATAATAGAATTCAACAAATTTTAGTGGAGGAAGATATGCCATGGGTTTATGGATATGTATCAATTGATTATGATGCCCATATTCGAGGACTTTATGGATATCCTTATAATAATATGGGGGAACTTTATTTTTATCCCTGTCGCGTTAATATTCCCCCAATTTAGTATTTTCAACCTATATGAAATATGTTTTCTATTTTTCTTATTCTATCTTCTCGAGAGATCCTGTTTACTACAGGGTTATGATTTCCATATAATGCTTCATGATATACAGGTTTATCAGCTCTATAAAAAACCCCTAGAGTAAATTTATGTTTTTCTCTCGCGATTTTTAATGCTTCTTCATAGGAATCTGGCTCTTTTTGAAGAAATTCTACTTTTTCTCGATATTCTTTCCAAGAATGATAAGGTACTGCGGGTTGTAAAACTTCAACAAATGAAAAACCTTTATGTTGAACAGCTTCAACGATAACATCTGTAAGATGGTGTATTTCTCCAGCAAAGCAACGTGCTACAAAGGTTGCTCCTGTAACAATCATCAATAAGATAGGATTTAAAGGATCCTCAACACTTCCCTGGGGTGTAGAGGGCCCATTCCATCCTTTTTCTGCTAAAGGAGAATATTGACCTGTAGTTAATGCATATACACTGTTATTATGCAAGATTAATGTCATATCTTGATTTCTTTTTGCCGCAAAGATAGTATGTGCAATACCCTCTCCCATTGCATTTCCATCCCCTGAAAAGGTTATTACTTTTAAATCAGGATTTGCTATTTTCATACCTTGTACAGTAGCGATATCCCGACCGTGTAGAGAATACAAACCATTTAACATTAAATAATCAAAAATTTTAGCATGACAACCAATCCCAGCAGAAATCACTATATTCTCTCTCTTAATTCCCTTTTCTTCCAACTTGGGAATTGCCTTTTTAATTGAATTAAGAATAGAAAAATTTCCACAACCAGGACACCATGTATTTTCAATTCCAATAGTAGTTTCATTTAATCTCATTCTATATTACCTCTTTTATCTGTTGTGATAAATCTATTGGATCAAATGGCCTCCCATCATACTTATTAATCAAACTTTTTGTTTTGATTTCAGCCTTTTCTTTTAATAAGTCGGCAAATTGGCCCGCTTTGCTCATTTCAACAACTATGCAAGATTTTTTACTTTCTTTTTCTAATTCCCATATAGGGAAAGGTTTAAGATAAATAGGTTGAATAACTTTAGCTGTAATATTTCCATATTTAAGAGCTTCTAACACACTCATTGTGGTAGAACCATAAGTAAAAATTTCTGGACCATCATTTCCAAATACATTAACAGTTTTCATATTTTTCAAATAATTTTCTAATGCTTTTACCTTCTTATGGCGTTTATCGTGCATTTTAGATATCATCTTAGGATTTTCTGTGGTAAATCCGATCTCATCATGTTCATAGCTGTTCCATTTAATTAGTTGATTTGAAGGAGGAAATATCATTGGAGATATTCCATCATCTGTATCAAGATAACGTTTATAATCTTCTCCATCGTAATTATTTGACTCTGACCACTTAGTTTTACTCGTATTAATATTTACAGTCATACTACTTTCAGATAAGTGTTTATCTGTCAATAGAATTCCTGGCGTTTGGAATTTCCATACAAGATCTAATAATTCTGCTGCTAAATAATAGCTTTCTTCAACTGTACTCGGAGAAGCAACTATACGTAGAAATTCGCCATGCCCTGCATTCAAGGCAAAATTTAAATCTCCTTGCTCTGTGTAAGTAGGTACTCCTGTTGCAGGACCAGGTCTCATTGAAAGAATAATTAAAATTGGAGTTTCTGACATCCCTGCCAATGAAATTCCTTCGGTCATCAACGCAAATCCTCCACCACTAGTTCCTACCATCGCACGAGCTCCTGTAAAAGCGGAACCTATACCCATATTAATTACTGCTAATTCATTCTCAGGATGAACAACAGCTAATCCAAAATCTGGAGCCAATTTCGCTAAATAATGTAATATAGATGATGCTGGAGTCATTGGATACCCATAAAAAACATCTAAGCCCCCTGCAATGGCGCCCAAACTTAAAGATTCATTTCCGGTAAGAATGGGTCGTATAATATCACCTTTTTCCAATTTATATTTCCTTCCTAACTGGGAATTTACTATATCGTATATTAAATCTGCAAAAGAGATATTATCTTTTATACCAGAGGGATATTCACTTTTAATTACTTCGTTCATCTCATCTTTTTTAAAGCCTATAGCCGAAGATAAAATAGCAACGGCTCCTACTCCATACATAAGCGTTTTCATTGGATATTTTTTAGCTTCTGATGTAAATGGAACCCCAATTCCTTCACCCTTTTCTTGCTCATCAGAATTATAAATAGAAATACCATTCTTATTTGAAAGATCATTGAAATGTAAATCATAACTTCTTTTATCGAAATTAACAACTAAATTTGCTTTCATGTAATGACTACTTATCCATCTTGTTGAAGTACTAACGACAGAAAAATTATGACCGCCTCTTATTAAACTCATATAATCATCCATTTGAAATATGTGGCGTCCTAATTTAGAAAAAATATGTGCTGCTACTGATCCCGCTTTTTTTACCCCTTCTCCTGCTTTACCTCCGACAAGGAAAGTAAATACATTATTTGTCATGTTAAAATAACCCTATGTAATTTATTAAATTGATTTTCTAATCAGTTAATTAAAGATACCAATCTCGGATAATATAAATGTATGGCTTATAAACTCTTAATTTTGCATTAAAAAACCATCGAATTATTTTAAATTTAAATTTTAAATAACAGTAATTATTAAATAACAACTCTTATTATCGTATATCATGAAAGAAAATAGTCTAAAAATAATTTATATTGTTGGATTGATCTTATCGAGTTTAATCATGTTAATTATTATGATTTTTGGAGCAGTATCGCTTAATATCACTTCTCTGATGTTTTTCTATGCTATTAAATTTTTATCTGGTTTTGGATTGCTTATAAGTATTGCTACCGGATTTTTAATTCTCATAGATAATGCTAGTGAAAAATTAACTAAAAAAGGGACTCTGGTAGTAATTATTATTGAAATTGTTATCCCCTTTGTTTTAATAGGATATGCTATTTATCAAATCGTATCAAGCTATTTTAGTGAAACTCTCTTTTCCCAACAAGGCTTCTGGCTTGTGGTTGAAGTTATCGTATACATGTATGGAATAATTTCACTCTTTGTTAACCTTTATATTATTCCACTAATAAAAGATACTTTTTATAAAGGAATTGAATTAAGTAAGTTAATTGGGATCAAAAAAAGGGCAAAATCTGCTGCGAGAAAAGTGAAAAAAAAATATTTTGTTCTAAAAAAGGACTATGCCCAAATTCATAAACAGGATCAATTAACGGTTAAAGATCTACTTAATTCCTGGAGAATTAAATTTGCTGTAAATTTTTTAATTATAATTGCAATTGGATCTATCATTTTCACTCCCATAAGCTTCATTTGTATAATATATTGGTTAAGATTATATGTTATCTTTAGAGCAGAACGTAAAGATTTTGAGAGATATTCCTTATTAATTACCATTCTATTTATTGTTGTAATTGCTATTATTGCTCCTTTCTTGAATTTGGCATTTTATTCATCAATCGCACAATATTACTGGACTATAAACATTTTCTATTTAATTGGAATCTTGGTAGCATCTTATATCTTCATAGAAAGATTACTCAGTTTACGGGGAATTACCATACAAGACTATAAAATGAAAAAGAAAGATAAAAAAATTAAACAATTGGAAAAAGAGAGAGAAGAATTAGAAAATAAGTTAAAAAATCATGATTAATGTTAAGATAAAAATTTAAACGACCAGTTAACCTAAAGCTATGGTGAATACTTCTTAACTAATTTTTAATAAAATACCTATTTAACAATCTTAATATTTCTTATACTAAATTTTTTAAAATAAAATACTTTCTAAAAATTAATTTCAATTGTATATATTGATATCAATAATAGAAAATTAATTCAGTAACCTTTAAAATTGAAAAACAATGACTAAAACTGAATTTAATCCTTATATCCTAGGTATTTGTTGTAATTGGTGCACATATGCAGGGGCTGATCAAGCAGGGACGTCTCGTATGCAGCGTCCTGCAAATTTAAGAATCATGCGAGTGATGTGTGGTGGTCGGGTTGAACCTCAATTCATCTTAGACGCTCTTCTAAACGGAGCCGATGGTGTTCTTGTAAGTCATTGTCATCCTGGTGACTGTCATTATGTAGAGGGCAATTATAAAACCATAAGAAAATTACCGATGCTTCATCTTTATTTGAAACAGTTTGGAATTAATCCGAAGCGAGTTAAATATACATTTGTTTCAGCTTCAGAAGGAGCAGAATTGACAGAAATCGTCGAAGAATTTGTACATGAATTAAAAGAATTGGGACCAAATCCGATAAAAAAGGAGGGAAATTAATGCAAATTTATAAACTAAAGATCAATCATAATACATGTACGGGTTGTAATGCCTGTGTTGTAAGTTGTCCCATTAATTTTAACCAGCTAAGAAAAATGAGCTACCTGAATAAGGAAAACGCGGTAATTCTGGTTAAAAATGGAATAGCAACTCCCATTTATGAAGAAGAGAGAGATATTAATTGTGATGGATGTGGGGTATGTGTTAAAATGTGTCCTCAAGTTGCAATTAGAATAGAATGTGTAGAGGAGGTTTAGGAAAAATGTCATTTCCAAAAATTTCAAGAACTATAACTGAACAAGAAGAACATGTAAAAGTTCAATTTTTAACAGAAAGTTTAGAGTTAATATTAAATAGAGAAAAATGTGTAGGGTGCGGAACATGTTCACGAGTCTGTCCAAAAGAGGCAATATCACGTGGACCTGTAGGTGCATCCCGAAGATTTCCCAGCAAAGTAGATATCATCCCAGAAGTGTATGATCCACGTAAATGCGTTTTTTGTGGGACATGCGTCACTCTTTGTCCATTTGGGGCATTGACCCTAAAAAAAGATGGAGAAATAATTGCACTTGAGGAAATTCCAATAGTTGCTCAACATGTTGTTCCGAAAATTGAGTTTGAAGCCAAAAAGTTAAAAACAGGTAGAATTGCCAAACAATATGCTAAGGCAAAAGTTAAAGTTATTGATGAAGAATGCGCGAAAGGTTGCGGTTCATGTGCTGAAGTATGTCCTTCGGGAACAATACAAATAGCTAAAAGAGCTGAACACGGATGGGAAATGTCTAAAAATGTTGAAGTTGTGGATCCCGACGCTTGCGTAGCATGTGGAGCATGTGATAATGCCTGCCCTACAGGAGCATTACAACTCACCATTACTGAAGTTAAAACTTCAGGAGAATTTAGCGAATTATTTTGGCCTCCATTAATCGAGCGATTGAAATCTTTAAGATGGAGTAAAAAAGAGGGGGTATAAATTATGACTTTAGATAATTTAATATTATTAACTGGAAGAACTATTAATCAAGGGGTCGCTTTAGAGGGTGGGAAAACTACTAAAGAAAATGTACGTGCCGCAGGTATATGTACTTTTGATAGAAGTGACTTTAAAAAGCTTGATTGTCTAGCAGGTACTCCAGTTAAAGTAATTACCGATTATGGTGAAGTTATAGTATATTCAACTATATCAGAAGAGGGGCCGCATCCAGGAATAATCTTTATTCCAATGGGACCTTGGGCTAACCAAGTTGTTAATCCTGATTCTCAATCCACTGGAACACCTACCTTTAAAGGAATGAAAGCTAAAGTGGAAGTAGTAAAAAATGGAAGAGTATTAGATGCTCTCGAATTAATTAGTAAATTAAAAGAGGCATAAAGGAGGAAAAATAATGGTTGAAAGAAAAACTAGAACCGTTTATGATGTTGTTTGTCCATTTTGCGGTACATTATGTGATGATTTAGAAGTAGATGTCAGTATTAAAGAAAATACTGTTGTTGAAGTAAGAAATGGATGTCAAATAGGAACGAGAAAATTTTTCTCATCAAATCCCAGTGATCATCGATATACTTCGCCCTTGATAAAAGAAAAAGGAACTTTTAAAGAAGTACCATGGGAAGAAGCAATTGATAAAGCAGCAAACATATTGGCAAAAGCGACCAGACCTTTATTATATGGCTTCGCAAGCACTGAATGTGAAGCACAGAGTAAAGGAGTAGAGTTAGCTGAAATTCTTGGTGGAGTTTTAGATAATACAGCATCTGTCTGTCATGGTCCAAGTTTATTAGCTATTCAAGACGTAGGTGCACCTAGCTCTACATTAGGAGAATATAAGAATAGAGCTGATCTAGTGATTTTTTGGGGATCTAACCCCGTGCACGCTCATCCAAGACATCTGGGGCGATATAGTGACTTTGTGAGGGGTTATTTTAGAACTGATGGACGGAATGATCGATTTATAGTGGTAGTAGACCCTAGAAATACACATACAGCACAAATAGCAGATTTATTTATCCAAGTTAATCCAAATGAAGATTATGAATTATTAAATGCAATAAGAGCAACTTTAAGAGGTGTTGACATTGATAATGAGGAAGTTGCCGGAGTTCCTAAAGAAAAGATAAAAGAATTAGTAGAAATAATGAAGAAAGCTCATTTTGGAGTCATTTTCTTTGGAATGGGATTAACTCAATCTATTTCTCATCATAGAAATGTTGATACTGCTATTTGCTTAGTAAGAGAGTTAAACGATCATACCAAATTCCTATTAACCCCTATGCGAGGACATTACAATATTGCTGGTAGTAATCAGGTTTTTGCTTGGAATACAGGTTATGCTTATTCCATAGATTTTTCAAGAGGATATCCACGTTATAATCCGGGAGAATTTTCTGCCGTAGATGTGCTATTACGAGATGAAATCGATGCTTCTTTAATTGTGGCTTCTGATCCTGCAAGTAACTTCCCAGCGGGCGCCGTAAAAAACATGTTTAAGCATCCACTAATTTCAATAGAACCACATCATACTCCTACTTCTGTTAATGCAGATATAGTTTTACCTGCAGCATTTGCTGGTATCGAATGCGAAGGAACAGCTTATCGAATGGATAAAGTCCCTTTAAGATTGAGAAAAGTTAAAGATGCTCCCGGTCAGTGTCTTACAGATAGAGAAATTTTAGAAAAATTGATTGAGAAAGTAAAAGAACTCAAGGGTGAATAAATTATGGCAGAAATAAAGTTGAAATTAAAAAAGCAACCAACCTTCCCATTAGAAGCTGAAATAATTACTCCTGACAATTTTGTAGGCAAAACCGCGGCAGAAATTAAGAAATTAGAACTATATATGGGCAATACTGTTGTAAAGTTAGGAGATTTTTTTGATGTATCTGGAAAAAGTACCGAAATCAAGGACACTAAAATTATTATTGAAGGAGATTTGAAAAATGTTAAAAGAATCGGTGAAAAAATGTCAGGGGGAGAAATTCTGATAAATGGTAATATAGGAATGCATGTCGGAAATCAAATGAAAGGAGGAAAAATAGTAGTTAATGGAAATGCGGGAGATTGGGCAGGTGCAATGTTAAAGGGAGGAGAATTGGAGATAACAGGTAGTGCAGGTAATTATGTGGGCGCGGCATATCGAGGTTTTTGGGTTGGAATGGAAAATGGAATTATTAAGGTAAAAGGTAAGATCGGAAACGAATCAATGTTATGGGCAAGAAGCTCTAAAGGAGCAGGAAAGTTTCCTACCTTATTTTGTGGAGAAGCGAGTTCTTTTTTGGGGATGCATAATCATGGTGGAACAATTATTGTTGAGGGAAACGTTGATAGATGCACAGGAGCAGATCAAGCATGGGGAACTATAGTAGTTAAGGGTAAAGTTAAAACTCAATTACCTTCCTATAAAAAGATGGGGGAAGTTAATGAGATTGAACTTCCCAATGGAGAAAAAATTAGTGGAAAATTTATTGAGTATAGTGGTGACCATACAGTTAAAAAAGAGACTAATGGAAGATTATATATTGCTGCATAACCGATTTTTTTAATTTTTAATTATCATAACTTTTTAATTATTAAGACAATAATTTAATTACTTTTTATCTTTAGTTTATTGGTTCTCATCATTAGTAAATGATCTTAAAAATAATTTAAGGAGAAGGTATAATTATGTTTCAAAGAAAAGTGAACATCACACGGATTAAGAATGGAAGAGAAAGTGAAGAAATAGATACTGTATTAATTGAAGCCCCTATCGATATTATTTTAAATTCAGAACCTTTAGTCAATATAATTTGTTTACCTCATGATTTAAAGCCAATGGCAATTGGATTTTTATTTTCGATTGGAATTATAAATTCAGTTGATGATATCAAAGAAATTACAATAAATGATCTTGAGGGTAAAATAGATATCAAATTAAATAATTCAATAGAATCTGTTTCAAAAAACCTCAATCTCAATCCTGTAAGTAGAGTTATTGATACTACATGTGGTATACCATCACCTTGGCGTAATATTATGAAAAATTCGCTTGATCATTCTAAAGCAGATTTATTTTCAAAAATGGATATAAAACTCAATCCCGATATAATTCATAGGTCAATTATTAGAATGCAAAAAGAAACAAAATTATTTCGCGAAACAGGTGGATGTCATGGAGCAGCTATTTTTGACTTTAAAGGAAACCTTAAAAGTGTAAAAGAAGACATTGGAAGACATAATGCTATTGATAAAGTCATTGGAGATTTACTACTACAAAAGGAACAGTTTGATAATAAATTCTTAACATCAACAGGTCGATTAACAGGAGATTCGGTCTTAAAAGCAATTAGAGCAAAAATTCCTATTGTGGCCTCCTTATCTGCAGCAATCGAATCAGGAATTAGATTAGCATTTGGTTATGGAATAACTTTAATCGGCTTTGCTAGAGGTAATAGAATGAATATCTATTCGCACCCCAATAGACTTCTAATTTAATATTTTAAGATTGAAAACCCCATCTCTCAAAATTATTTCAAACCAATCTTATTAATCTTATGGACGTTATTTTTTATGATTTTTTAACTGGTTTTTTAAGATGCCTCTAGATTATTAAAGGTGTGTTGATATAATATAAATTAAGTACAATTATTTTAAGAAATGAGAACTAAATAGGCGAATTTATAATGGAGAATAAGAAATGGATAATTATATGTAGTATCGGAGGAGTACTTATGATTATTGGTTCAGCTACAGGAAGTGCGGGGTTTTACACATTTATTTATAATCAATTTTCATCCTATATTAGCAATGAATGGAAACCTCTTATAGTAGGAATTTTAACCGTTTTGAAATATATTGCAATTTATGGAGGGTATTCTGTTTTAGTAGGAGTAGTTCTCACAATGTTGAAGCAATATTGGCTGGGTAGATTTATCATTAGTATAGCAACTGGCTTTGGTTTACTAGGGATTATTATTTATATTGTTGTTTTAATTATTGGATATACAGGTATTAGTGTAGATCCCGGTTTACAACTAATTTTGGATGAGCTTTATAACCTTTTTAGTTATAATTCAGGTTTTGCATTTGCTGGTACTATCCTTGCAATTATAGGACGTATAGGATTAAAGAAACCTAAGATTGTTGAAGAAATACCAGTTTCTGAAGTTGAGGAAGAAGAACCCAGTATGCTGGATAATTTGAAAAATAAGTATTGTCCTAATTGTGGAACTATTTTGCCAATTCATGCAAATTTTTGTAGAGAATGTGGAAAAAGTTTTGATTAAATCTTAACTCTCTTTTATTTTTTACTTTCAAAATGATACTTAATAATTGACGATTCAGTTAAGATAAGATAATGAAGGGTTAGTATGGAAATAAAGATTTATGGCGGGATCAATGAGATAGGCGGTAATAAGATATTCATTAATATTAATGAGAGACGGTTTCTATTTGATTTTGGATTATCATTTAATGAAAATAACCAATATTTTTCAGAATTCCTAAGTCCCCGTAAATTTAACGGTATAATTGATTATTTGTATTTAGGGCTTATTCCACCGCTGAATGGATTATACAGAAATGATTTAGTTATACCCTTTAAAGAAACTCTAAGGAAAGATCCTTATAATATAGTTCCTAGTGATAAAAGTATAATTGATGCATGCTTTCTTTCTCATGCTCACCTTGATCATTATAAGTTCATTGGGTTTCTACAAAAAAACACGCCCCTTTATATGAATTGGATTTCTTATGTTTTACTTGATTTTCTTACAAAAACGACAAAAGATTCTATTAATCCCGAAATTTTGAATTTCTATGAATTTTTTAAAACTATACCTAAGAAGAAACAAAAAAAAGGAACAGAAATCGAATATAAAAGAGCAACTAAGAAAGATTATAAAGATCATGAAACTAAAAGGAAAGTAACTCTGATGAGAGAAAACGTACCATATATCTTCAACTCTACTGCAGGAAACATTCATATTACTCAAAATCCCACTGATCATTCAATCCCGGGTGCTTGTTCATTTATTGTCGAACATGATGGTCGAAGTATTATATATACTGGAGATTTCAGGCGACATGGTGTTCATAGTGAATGGGTTGAAAATTTCATTAGAATAGCTCAAAAATCTAATCCTATAGCAATTATAACTGAAGGAAGCAGAGTTCCCTCTAGTGAAAGCTTTAGAAATGGTTCATATAAAAGCGATGATAAAACAGAACAAGATGTTAAACTTCATTCTAGTGATTTAATTAAAGATTATCCTGGATTGATACTAATAAATCTTCAATCTCGTAATCTTGATAGAATTTTAACTTACTATAATTTAGCCAAGAAATTTAATAGGATTTTAGCAGTTTCTCCAAAAATTTTTTTATTGATTGATAGTTTCAAAGCTAAACTAAGAGATTTGGATGAAAATACAATTCAAGAATTTTATAATGCTTACACCCTACCTGAATTTGATGACCAAAATTTTATGATATATCTTGAAAGAAAAGGATGGGGTAAATTCGAGCTAATTGACTATAAAGGATTACAGAAAGGAATTTTTAAAAATTATAAGTTTTTAACTCATAAAGATATCAAAAAAGAGCCCGAAAGATATCTATTATATATGGATTATTTTATGTTGAATGAATTAATAGATTTAGATCAAAAACTTAATTCTGTTATGTTTATAAGCTCAACTACAGATCCCTTTAATGAGGAAATGGTTATACAAGAAGAAAAATTGAATGCGTGGTTAAAGAGGTTTGGAGTCTTAAAGACAGAAACGATGCATTCATCAGGTCATTGTTTTACAGATCAGTTAATCGAATTTCTCCAAAAAATTGATGCAGATAACATTATTCCTATCCATACTGAGAATCCAGAAACATTTAAAGAATTTGGATTATCTGGAAATGTTATTTTACCTAAAAAAGGAGAGAATTATTTTATTTAATACTATTAAGTTTTCAAAAGAGCTTTCCCTAAAATTTTAAAGATTTAATATTTTGTTAAAACATTAGATATTTGCTTAGTAGATGATTTAACAAATTTTTTAATCGAATCAATATATACCAAATTATATTATAATTTTTAATTAAAAAGAGAATGAAATGATAAAATGCCAATAAAAGTAGCATTTATGCAATTATCTTCTTGCTGGGGCTGTCATCAAAGTCTTTTAAACGCACATCTTGGTCTGCTTCCTATCTTACCAGAACTTGATATAGTTTATTGGCCCGCAGTAGTTGACTTTAAACATAAATCTTTAGAGTCGAGACCTGACGGAGATATCTTAGTAGGATTTATTGAAGGAGTAGCTAGAACAAAACAAGACACTAATAATGTAAAGTTAATGAGAAAAAAATGTGCAATCATTGTTGCTATTGGAGCTTGTGCTTGTTATGGTAGCGTGAAAGGATTAGCGAATTTATATGATAAAGAAGATTTAATAAGAAGAAAATTCATGGAGACGGAAGCTATCACAGATAAAAGTCCAAAAGAACCTACTGAACATGTACCTGGTTTTGAAGATTATATCATTAATGTTAAAGAGATAATTGATGTTGATGTATTTATCCCTGGTTGCCCTCCAACGACTGAAAACATTATTGCAGCAATTTCTTATTTATTAACTTTAGTAGGAGAAGGTCCAAGTTCTCTTGATAAGAATAAAACTGTTTGTGATACCTGTAATTTATTTAAAGAAGGGTGTCTATTAGATCAAGGGCTCTTCTGCTATGGACCTATAACAGCCGGAGGATGTGATCTAATGTGTCCTAATGAAGGTGATGTTTGTTTTGGTTGTTATAAAGCTACTGCTAAACCTGGTAAAAAAGCTGAAATCTTGATATCGAAGATTAATGAGATTGAGGAACTGGATCCTGAAGTTGGAGCAAGTTTACAACATTTTCTTGATCTATATTTAGGAGTCTCAAATATAACAAACTTTTATTTTCGAGGAGATTTATTACAAAAATTAGCTTATGAACCTGATAGTTTTGAAATTAAGGAAATTGAGACCAATTCTGGTCCAAAATTGGTTCTAGACGTAAACCCAACTGGAGTTAAAACAGTAGACGATATTGTAGGATCTATCTTATTCCTTTTGAAAAACGATTCTAATTTTAAATTTAGTACAAAGACAGTATGCAGTCATTGTGAGAGAGATGTTGCTGATAAAGTTCCTACGCATTTAAAAAGAGATTATGAAGGATTACCTTCAATGGATACTTGTTTTCTAGAACAAGGATATATTTGCTTAGGACCAGTGACTCAAGCGGGCTGTGGCACTATTTGCCCCAATAAAGCTAATGCCCCCTGTTTGGGATGTTACGGTAATCCTGTAGGGGTTAAGGATCAAGGAGCCAAATTTATAAGCACACTAGGTTCTTTGTGCGCTGAAAGAGATCCAGAAGAAATTATGAAAGTTATTCTCGATCCCGCCGGTTTATTTAATAGATTTACTCTAGCAAGTAGCAGTATTGGGCATAGATATCATGATAAAATGGAGGATGAAAAATAATGGTAAAAGAGATTGAAGTTGAACCAGTCACTCGATTAGAGGGGCATGGTGGTTTAAGAATTGTATTGGGAGACGATGGGAAAGTAAAAGATGCGCAATTTAATATCACCTCTACTCGATTTTTTGAGAAATTTTGCGAAGGACGCTATTGTGAGCATGTACCGAGGATAACTCCCCGGATTTGTGGGATTTGTCCCATTCCACATCATTTAACTCCGACAAAAGCGGTAGAAGATGCATGGGGTGTAGAAATCCCAGAACCTGCTTACAAATTAAGGCAGTTATTACAAAATGCAAAACAATATTCTTCCCATTTATTGCACTTTTATGCGTTAGCTGCTCCTGATTTCTTGTTGGGCCCTTTTGCGGATCCTGCTTTAAGAAATGTAGT
>SMTZ1_10020405_pt1 | contig 17135 bp, 9 predicted proteins | sample DeeMarSWOR136_30_FD_25667 | JGI IMG/M metagenome (IMG submission 25667)
TCTTTAACAGATTCGGCGCGATTCATAATCTGGATTGGCATTATTTCCAGAACGTTACGGGTAAAAACCTTGGCAAAGGGCCTTGCCTTTATAATTTAAGAACAGACCCGGGCCAGACCAGGAATGTTATTAAAAAATTTCCGAAAGTAGCAAAAGATTTAAGAAACAAATTGCAGAATCATCTCAAGGTCAAAATACCCCCCTTGAAGTTGTAATTAGTATCTGTTGTGCGAAAAACCGAAGTTGTCACCCCTGCGAAAGCAGGGATCCAGAGCAGAAAAGCTGGATTCCCGCTTTCGCGGGAATGACAAATACTATTTCCGCAACAGGAACTAATTAAAACTAATGGCGGATTTCCACGGCACCATATAAGGACCGAATCGGTCAATTTGAGTTACTATTTGTACCTCTGGTGGTGAAAAGAGCGGGAGTGGTTTGATTTCACAAAAAAAAATAAGGCGGGCCTCCTTGCCCACCTTATTAACTGACTTTCAAACTCAACTGGAATATCCACAGATAAAATATTTCCGCAAATTATCCTGCGTATCTGCTAAGTCTATCCTCCAGAACATGTATTACGTTCATCGGAATACGAAAATCTGCTCGCTAAAAGCTATTCACTGTACATTTGTTGTTTTTGTACTTCTCTCGGGTCTTTACCTTCTTCGATGGCTTTTATTTTTCTTACTCTTCTTTCGTGTCTTCCGCCGCTGAATTCTGTGTTGAGCCAAACCTCCACTATTTTTCGCAATAATATTTCTCCGACCTGGTCTCCTGACAAACAAAGGACATTTGCATCGTTATGGTCGCGTGAAATCTGGGCACTCAGTTCATCATGGCACAATGCAGCTCTAATTCCATTTACCTTATTTGCCGCTATGCTCATTCCGATACCGGTTGCGCAGACTAAGATGGCTTTGTCGGCCTGCTTTTTCGACACTGCCATTGCTACTGAATAAGCTGGGTCGGGGTAATCAACCGGATTGCTGTCGTTGGTGCCAAAATCAATACACTCATGGCCCAGCTCAGCAATTATGGCCTTGATTTGCTGTTTTGCTTCGAAACCACGATGGTCGCTTCCAACTGCTATTTTCATATCACAAGCTCACTAATCCTTTTCTTTACGGCTGCTTCTATCATATCTGCACAACTATTGAAAAACTCCTGTGGGTGACCTATCGGGTCAGGAATACCTGTATCTCCTGCTAATAGAAAACACTTATTCGTAGCCTCATGACTAAGGGCTATAATTTTCTGCTGGTGCATTCGCTCCATTGCAAAAATTAAGTCACTCTCTTCGACAAGCTCTTTGGACAATCCCTGGTTCTTGTGAGCTATTAAATCTATTCCCTTGTCTGCACAAGCTGCTATCGCTTCGGCGCTTGCTGGAGCACCAGCTACATCCATAATACCAGCGGAACATATTTTATAACCTATTTTTTTAAGCTGGTCAACGTCGCATTTCAATTTTTCTGCTAAATATTTTCGAAATATTCCCTCGGCCATTGGGCTTCGGCAGGTGTTGCCGGTACAAACGAATAAAAACTTAACCGCTGACATTGCATCCAACTGGGCTTGAGAATATACGCCGGGCCTTAAAATCTCTATGCCCATTTTACCTATTTTAACAACAGTGCTGGTGTTTTTATATTTACAAGGCCCGGCATCCAGCAGCAGCTCGATTTTACCTGATAACTGAGCAAGAGCCTGGTCGGCATCGACCGCCGGCGATTGACCCGCTGTGTTTGCGCTTGGTGCAACCACGGGACTGTTCGCTGCCAGCAGCAGCATTGTAGCTATCGGGTTGTCCGGACAGCGAATGCCTATGGAATTATTTTTATACAAACTTTTGAAAAACTCTCTTTCGAGTTTTTTTTTCTGTTTGTCAATGTCCGTATGGTTTAATTCGAAAACTATGGTCAAAGGTCCGGGCCAGGCGTTCCTGATTAATTTTTCAGCCCTTAATCCGATGGCTGGCACATATTTCCTGACATCGTTTTTTTGACTGATATGTAATGTGTAGTATTTGGTGGGGTCTCTGCCTTTGATATTGTTAAGCCTTGATAATGAATCGGTTTTTACTCGGCAGGCAATCCCATAGACGGTTTCGGTCGGGAATGCCACCAGTCCACCATCATCGACCAGAGATGCGGCTTCCTTGATTTTCGTCGAATCAACATTTGTAGCATCGAGTTTTACAATCTTTGTCTGCATTGGTGCCATAAAGTACACCACCAGAGGCCGAATGGCAAGATTTTCTACCCCCAACCTGACGATATCCCCACAACAATAATCAATTATCAACTTAAAAGGGGCTTATACCGAATCAATCGGCATAAGCCCCGAATTGACCAAATCTACTAAATTAACCACACATTCTTAATTGACACTTAAATCCTAATGCTCTGTCGAAAACATGGACTGTCATTCTGAGGCGAAGCCGAAGAATCTCATTTCTTGAGCCATAAAGAGATTCTTCACTCCGCTGCGCTGCGTTCAGACCTGTCCTCGAGCGAAGCGAAAGGTTCAGAATGGCAGTTTTTATGGTTTTTCAACAGAGCAAAATCCTAACTTAAGGTGCCGGCTCCGGTGGCGGAGGATACAAACGAATATCGTCGAAATACATCGTACCTGAACCGCCAGCCAATGGATTGTTCTTGTTACCAAGACCAAGGGAAATCGTATTGACATTGGCAAGGTTCACGCCCTGGTCGGCAAATGCCTGCAAATCTATACTCCATTGAGTCCATATGCCAACCTGTGCTGCATTAGGATTATCATGATTGACCACGGCACTGCCGTTGAGGGCAACATACAAAGTCTCGGCAGCGTTAGCCGAATCGCCTCTGAACCAAATTGTCAGTGTAGTGACACCATTCTCAGTCCAGTCGCGCGGATAAACTAATGTCAAGGTCGCCTCAGAGTACCCAACACTGTTATCGTATGAAAGCGGCATCGATTGCCTGCCGCTGTGAACGATGGTTTGCTCGGCAAAGGGAGGATTATCATAACCAACGATAGAGCCGTTTGTCGGGATGCCATATCCATCCAACCACACGTTAAATATCCTGTTGCTCTCGGGGTCATCGGGATTAAGGTCATTATAGAGTTCAAAGTCGTCCACAATAAGGAAGTTAGCTGTCGTAAAGCTCCAGAGGTTACCTGCCCACGGACTGTCGGGATTGGCGTTATTGACCTCGTCAACACGCCAATAATAAGCGGCATCCCACTCAAGCTTGCCGGGGTCATAGCTCTCAGAATCAAGGTCCCTGCTGCCTTTGTATTCAGGTGAACCTGTATTGGCATTTTTCACAGCTTCTGCGTCAGTGCCGAAGTAAACCTGATGCGAAGCGGCTGCTTCTCCGGCGCTCCAGCTAAGAATCGCTGTCTGCCTCACATCCACAGCGCCGTTAGATGGATTCGGGCTGCCGGCCTTTATGGGCGGCGACAGTGCGGCTTGCGGTATCACCTGCCTTGGTAAAGAGGGACTCTGCCAATACAGTTGCCATTCCGCTTCTCCAGCATTCTCATAGCCCTCCAATACTATCGCATAGCTCTGACCCGAAACGAGTTCTATCGGTTCGCTGCGGTTCTCTGTGCGATCGTGGTCGGTCCAGTCATCGATGATCAGCTCACCATTGAAGTATAAGCGTACGCCATCGTCGCTACCGGTTATGAAGGTGAAGGGCTCGGAAAAGGCCGCTTCCAGATCCCCTGTCCACCTCACCGAGAAGCTGTCCTCGTTGACCCCTGGTGGGGGGTTTGGTCCCGGGTTCCAGTAGAAGTCGATTTGAGGGTCTATACGGGTAAGCACCGGTATACCGCTCAAGTCCATGTTGTTGAAGTACTCTCCCTTTATACCTCCGCCGGCCTTTGCGGTCGTAAAGCTCCAGACATCGCCTTTATACGTGTTGATGGCATCAAACTCATCAACCCGCCAGTAGTAAGTCTTTTCTAATTCAAGAGTATCGAGAGCATAGGTTGTGATTCCCAGAGGGGGTCCGCCGGTGGCATTATTCACATCATCAAAACTGTCGCCGAAATATACAGTGTGCAATTTCGCATCGAAGCCTGTCGTCCAGCTAAGCTGCACATCGGGATCGATAAACCTAGCGCCATCGGCCGGAACAGGATTATAGGCTATCTTTGGTGGCACCATAAAGCTCCAGACTTTACCTTTCCACGGGCTGTTTGGCTCGGTTTCATTGACCTCGTCAATCCGCCAGTAATATGTTGTTCCCGGAACAAGACCATCCGGATAAGGAAATCCCGGAAAACCGACAACAAAATTCGCTGACGGCTGGCTGCCCTGGAACGTATCGGCGGCTCCATCATTTACATCGTCGAAATTATCGCCCAGGTACACATCGTGCGAGACGGCGAAATCACCGGCAGACCACGACAAACTGATCCATGTGTCCTCATGCATAGTACCGTCCTTCGGATTCGGGCGGCGGGCAAAAGGATTACCGGCGGCAACGTTTTGGAGATACCAGTTGTTAATCCATTCACTTATAACTTCGCCGCGTGGGTCATTGTCTTGACCAGATGTCTGGTAGAAAATGCCTAAGCGACCACCAGTCACTGTATTAACAACGATAACGGGATCAGCTCTTGTTCCAGAATCGTTTTGAGCAAGAATCAGTTCCGGTTCCCAATCGCCTTCAAGTTCATCAAGATGGAATGGGCGGTCAGTTGCGTAATCTACTAAAGATGGAGTGTAATCCTGGCCTTCGGCTGTAACAACAACAGCAGTATCGTCGTCCCACATTGTAATGCCGGCAATGTCCATCATTGCCCGTATTCCACCTTCGCCATTTGTTCCGGCACCATTTACGACGTAGAACATGTAGTCACCGGTGTTAACAATACAATTACCATCATCCAAGAATAATTCGGCTAATGAGCCATCAGCCTGTCCGTTACCAGGTGCATAAATAGTGTCTGGGAACTGTCCGCACAGAATTAAAAGGTCTGATGCACCATCACCTGTGTGGTCTGCTACCCAAACTGCAAGGGCATCTTGGTCATTTGCTGTGAATAGTTCAACAGAAACAGCCGTTACGTTGTCAGCAATTTCTTGCATTTCGCGGTCAGCCGCACTTTGCGAAAACCAGCCTGCTTGTGTTGAAATCGTGCTAAATGCAAATGCGACTGTGAATACCAACACTAAATTTTTCATTTATTTTCCCTCCTAATTTTAACTGAAAACTGATAGGAAATTTTGCTCCGGCCACACACCGAAGCATCAACAAGACAACCGCTAAGAACTTTCTCCTCTCAGAACATCCTTAATCAATATAACTTTTTGGACTCGACACTACCTCCTTCCTTCACCCCGTCCCATCTTCGATGGGCGGGGTTCAAAAAATTAAATTTACCATTCTTGGGCCACGCACCAAAATCCCGACCTCTCGGGATTGTTCTCGACAACCATCAAAAACCTCATCTATGAGAATTGCCACTCACACAGCTTATGGTGCTTCTGGTTCCGGCTCTGGTGGCGGAGGATACAAACGAATATCGTCAAAGTACATCGTACCTGAACCGCCAGCCAATGGATTGTTCTTGTTGCCAAGACCAAGGGAAATCGTATTGACATTGGCAAGGTTCACGCCCTGGTCGGCAAAAGCCTGCAGGTCGATATTCCATTGTGTCCAGGTAGTTATCTGCGCCGCATTTGGATTATCATGATTGACCACCGCGTTGCTATTGAGGGCAACATACAAAGTCTCAGCAGAGTTGGCCGAATCGCCTCTGAACCAAATTGTCAGTCTGTTGACACCTTTCTCTGTCCAGTCACGCGGATAAGTCAACGTCAAGGTCGCCTCAGAGTACCCGACACTGTTGTCGTAGAAATACGGCATCGACTGGACACCGCCGTGAACAATCCTTTGCTCGGCATAAGGGGGAAGCTCATTACCAACGAGAGCTCCATTTGTCGGGATTTCATAACCATCCAGCCACGCTTCGAATATCCTGTTGCTCTCTGGCTCAGGAGGGTCAATGTTGTTGTAGGACTCAAAATCATCCACGACAAAGAAGTCACCTGTAGCAAAGCTCCATAAGTTTCCGATCCATGGACTGTTCGGATCCGCTTCATTTACTTCATCGACACGCCAGTAGTACGTGGTGTCCCAGGCAAGTTTGCCCGGATCGTAAGTCTCATCGCCCAAAGCTTTGGTGCCTTTATATTCCGGTGAATTCTTATCGGCATTTCGTACGGCATCTTCATTTTCGCCGAAGTACACCTCATGCGAAGCGGCATCATCACCAGACTGCCATGTAAGAACATCTGTGAGACGTACACCAATGGTGCCGTTGATTGGCTTCGGATTCCTGGCCCATAGCGGCAGTGAGAATGCACCTTGTGGAATAATTTGCTTTGGCTGATATGGACTCAGCCAGGACGGACTATTCCAGTATAGCTTCGCATACGCCTGGTTAGAACCCACATAGTACTCCATTACTATGCTGTATTTCTGCCCAGCAACAAGGTTAATTGTCCCGATCCATTCAACGCCCGACTGTTCCCCCCATTTGTCAAATAGCAGTTGGTCATTTACCCACAGACGCACCCAATCATTGCAACTGGCGGTGAAGGTCCAGTCCGAGGTGAACGGCACCTCAAACTCGCCTGTCCAACGTGCCGAGAAATCATCGGCGGGGACCTTTGTATCCGGTGAATCGGCGCCCCAGTCAAAGTTGATTCCAGGATCTGTACGGGTTAACACAGGAGTTTTTAAATCCCCTTTGTAGTATTCTCCTTTGAGGCCGCTGTCAGCGCTCCTGGTGGTAAAGTTCCAGACGTCGCCCGTATGCGTTGTTCCCGACTGGTCAAACTCGTCAACCCGCCAGTAGTATACCTTCTCGAATTCCAGGGCGTCCGGCGGGTCGTAGGTCGTCTCTATCTGAGACGGAGCCCCAGTGGCATTGTTCACATCGTCAAAATTCTCGCCGAAATAGACAGAGTGCATGACCGCATCCCGACCCGGGGTCCAGCTAAGCGCAGCATTCGGATCGATCCACTTGGCGTTATCAGACGGATTGGGATTCCAGGCTGTCTGGGGGCGAAGCAAAAAGCTCCAGACGTCGCCCTTCCACGGACTATCGGGATCGTCCGTATTCACTCCGTCGATCCGCCAATAATATGTCTTGCCCCAGACAAGATCGGCAACAGTGAACTGCGCTTCAGTCAGATTGCCTTTGAACGTATCACCAGTGCCATCGTTTACATCCTCATAACTCTCGCCGAAGTACACATTGTTTGAGACCGCGTAAGCTCCCGGCACCCATAAAAAGTCCGTTCCTTGAGCATCAAGCTCAGCGCCGTTTGTCGGCCAGGGATGAGAGGCCTTTTCTGTTGGTAAACCGTCAGATACCATCAAATCCTTTATCTCAGCCTGCGATAGCGCCCGCGTGTACAAATAGAGCTCGTCCATAATACCGGTGAAGGGCCTTGCATTGTCAATATTGTATCCTACGCGAGCACCTGTCCCCCAGTCGGCGATTTGTTGGCCAGGAGTGACATCTATATGTGCACACACTTCCCCGTTAATATATAAAACTCCTTTACCGGTCACACTGTCGTATGTTCCTGCATAATGGATCCATTCATCCCAACCATGCGAACCCACGTTATTCAAATTAAAGATTGTAACACCGCCCGGCGCGCGAAGTAGCCATCTAAAGGTCTCGTTATTGTTAATCTGAGGGTGAATGACCCATGTGTTGTCAGATGCCCTGCAACTAATTATGGCGTGTTCCTGACCTGTCTTGCGACATTCTACCCAGGCGGCGAGCGTAATTGCAGACTTTGGAATATCTTCAGCAGGATAATGCGGGCTGTCCAGATCGAGATAACTATAGCCTGTCGGCCCCCATATTCCCTGGAATTCGGCAGCTCCAAACCACTTGATGCCGCTGGCACATGCCGAGATGTCGCCGCATACGGTGCCATGGTGGCCTCTCCCCGATTCGTCGGGGACGATCAAGCCGACATCATCATAGGAGTAGTATATAACCAGATTCGGATCCCTGGGAATTTCGGCAGAAGCGTTATTAGCCAGACCCAGCAGACAAACAAAAGAAACCAAATAAATCATTTTTTTAGACATAATAGTCCTCCTTCACCCCGCCTCTGTGTCCATTTTGAGGAGCGGGGTTAAAAAAAAGTTAAAAATGACCATACTTTGGCCATATACCAAAATCCCGACCTCTCGGGATTGTTCTCGACAACCATCAAAAACCTCACCTATGAGAATTGCCACTCACACAGCTTATGGTGCTTCTGGTTCCGGCTCCGGTGGCGGAGGATACAAACGAATATCGTCGAAGTACATCGTACCTGAACCACCAGCAACCGGATTATTCCTATTACCAAGACCAAGGCCAATCGTATTGATGTCGGCTAAGTTCACGCCCTGGTCGGCAAATGCCTGCAGGTCAATATTCCATTGGGTCCAGGTGGCTATCTGTGCTGCATCAGGATTATCGTGAGAGACGACCGCACTGCCGTTAAGAACTACATACAATGTCTCAGCAGCGTTATCCGAAACGCCCCTGAACCAAATAGACAAAGTGCTGACACCATTCTCGGTCCAGTCACGCGGATAAGTCAGCGTGTGAGTTGCCTCAGAATAACCAACACTGTTGTCGTAGTAAAGTGGCATCGCCTGGATGCCGCTGTGAACAATACTTTGCTCGGCATAAGGAGGAAGGTCATTACCAACGAGAGCCCCGTTTGTCGGGATATCATAACCGTCCGGCCACGCTTCAAATATCCTGTTGCTCCCCGGGTCAGGGGGGTCAATGTCGTTGTAGGACTCAAAGTCGTCTACGAGAAGGAAGTTGGCTGTCGTAAAGCTCCAGACAGGGCCTACCCACGGACTGTCGGGATTAACGTTATTGACCTCGTCAACACGCCAATAATAAGTGGCATCCCACTCAAGCTTTCCGGGGTCATAGCTCTCAGAACCAAGTTTCATAGTGCCTTTGTACTCCGGCGAACCGGCACCGGCATTGCGTACGACCTCTTTATCTGTGCCGAAATAGACCTCATGCGAAGCGGCATGGTCTCCAGGTAACCAGCTAAGAATCTGCGTCTGCTTTACATCCACAGCGCCATTAGACGGCTTCAGGCTCCCGACGGCACCCGGAGTCGTAAAGCTCCAGACATCGCCTTTATATGTCTCGACGGCATCGAACTCATCGACACGCCAGTAATAAACCTTCTCTGATTCAAGCGGGCCGGGATTATAGGTTGTAGCTCCTGCAGGTAGTCCTCCGGAGGCATTGTTCACATCGTCAAATTTTTCACCGAAATATACAGTGTGCAATTTCGCACCAAAACCAATCTCCCAGCGAAGAACCGCATCCGGGTCAACAAACTCGGCACCGTCAGCCGGGTCGGGGTTGTAGGCGGTCCTGGGAGCAATCATAAAGCTCCAGACATCGCCTCTCCACGGACTATTCGGGTCGGCGTCATTGACCTCATCAATCCGCCAGTAATACGTTGTACCCGGAACAAGACCATCCGGAAAAAGAAATCCCGGGAAACCTGCAATAATAAACGTCGAGGCCTGGTTGCCCTGGAAAGTTTCCTCAGTGCCGGCATCAACATCGTCAAAGTTGTCGCCGAAATATACATCGTGTGAGACTGCAGAATCTCCCGGCATCCACCCTATGTTCACCCAGGTCTCCATGAGTATGTCACCCTCAGCCGGAGTAGGGCCAAAGGCAAACGGTGAACCTATACCTTGCATAAGTTTCTGAACCTCGACCTGCGACAGCGCACGCCTGAACATTAAGAAATCGTCCATAAGTCCCGTGAAAGGTCTTGCGTTATCGATATTATATCCCACGCGGGCACCGCTGCCCCAATCTCCGGCTATATCCGGAGCGTTTGATATGTTTTCCTCCTGGACCATTTCCCCGTTGATATACAGGGTCGCTTTGCCGGACGCTTTGTCGTATGTGCCTGCAAAATGCAGCCATTCATCCCAGGTTACCGTACCTGCACGTATGTCGAAGATTGTTGACCCGCCGTAAGAGCGGAGCAGCCATCTAAAATTGCCTTCGCTGCGGAGCTCAGGATGAATAAGCCAGGTCGCATCTCCTGCTCTGGCGTTGAATATGGCGTGATGATCGCCTGTATTCTCACATTTTACCCAGGCGGCGAGTGTTATACCGGTTGTCGGAACTTCTTCGACAGGGAAATTCTCACCGTCCAAATCGAAGTAACTGCCGGTTGTGAATTTGGCAGCTCCTGCGTACTTACCAGCGGGCTCTGCTGTAATATCGCCGGTGACGACGCCGTCGTGGCCGTTGCCGGACTGGTCCGCGACAATATCACTAACACTGTCGAAGGAATAGTATATGACCAGGGCCGAATCGTCGGTAAGACCGGCTAAGGCATTATTATTCAGAACCACCAGCAGAACGAAAGAAACCAAATAAATCATTTTTTTAGACATAATAGTCCTCCTTCACCCCGCCTCTGTGTCCATTTTGAGGAGCGGGGTTCAAAAAAAGTTAAAAATCATTAAATGCACAAATCTTAATCACGAAGCAAAAAGTTTCTACTTTAATTCCTCCTCTCTTCGAAACAACTACAAAGGTCCAACACTTCGGAGGATGAAAATCCTCACATACCCAACAGTACGGGCAAACAATCAACCTTATTTGTACCAAATCAGCCCATTTACCGTCAAGTAAAATCTATCAAAATATTCATCCCTTTTCGACTCCATCAAATAAAATCGTTCGACTCCATCAAATAAAATCGACAATTGTAAATCACTGAACACCGTTTACTAATTCACAATTGCCAATAATCAATATTAAATAGAAAATATCCCAGATCCGCCCGTGGTGGAGTCAATTGTCAGCTTAGCCCGCCGTTCCTCGGCCTGCTGGGCTATTTGCCTGTCTCTACGAGCCTCTTAAAACGCCGGTGGTCGCGTAAGGGGTTCCAGGCCGGATCGAGCTTGAGCAAAGGTATGGACATTTCTCCGGGGATGAACAGCAGGTGCTCGATTTTTTCGATAGCAGTGTCGAATTCTCCAACCATCACATAGATACGTGCTAAATCTTCGAGTCGATATTGGCCTCTCCATGCATCCTTGCTGATAGGAAGCAGTTCCACGCCCCGCTCACCTTCACTGATCGCATGTTTTTTTCGACCCAGACCGGCATAAGCAATGCCAAGGGAACTATGGAACCGCTCATCATCCGGCTGTTCTTGTATCTTAATTTCCAAAATGTTTCGAGCGGATTCGTAATAAGTCTCTTGAAGTTGCTGGTCTCCCATCAGGCCGTTGATTTGGGCATATAGTATTGCCTTGGGAATAAAGTAGAATTGCGTATCAAAAGCTTCTGACTCGTACGAAGACAGCCGGTCCAGCGCCTCTTTGTAATCGGCATCAAACATATTCAGTTCAATAGACCTAAGGACAATCCATTCGTTTTCTAAAGTATCTTGTGATGCTCGATCAAAGACCGCCCATGCTTTCTCAGTATTGCCTTCGGTGAGCAGGTATAACCCAGCCTTAAAGAAATATGGAAAAGCTAAATCAGGACTCAGTAAGATAGCCCGCTCGTAGTAACGTTCCGCTTCGGTGTACTTGCGCAAGAGCATAAAAGTTACCGCGAGCTGAAGGGTTATATTGCTTGATAAAGGATCAAGATCGCAAGCTCTCTTTATGTTGGCCAATGCCTGTTCGAATTTTCCCTGCCGCCTTTGAGCAAAACCAATGTGACTCAGGATTTCGCTATCATTAGGCAGGCTTTTCCTGGCGATGGCGAACTGTTCCAGGGCGCTATCGAAATCCAGGAGATTGTAGTAGTAACGCCCCATGGCCGAATACGCTTCCGGCAGGTCAGGATTAAGTTGGAATGCCTTGTCAACAGCTTGCTTTGCCATAGCGAGGCGTTCTTGGCTACGGTCATAGAACCAATACGTCCAGGAATGAACCAATGAGAGTCGGGAGTAGGCTAAAGCAAAGGTTGAATCCAACTCAACCGCCTTTTCATACATTTGAACTGCTATTTTGAAGTCATCTTCCTCATAACTGCGATGGAAATAGTCGTTGCCCCGCAAGTAGTACTTGTGCGCCTCGGTGTTTTCTGTTGGCCTGGATGCAAGTGCCCGGTGTTCCGGCTCAAGCAGGGTGACACCTAAAGCTTGTACGACCTGCTCAGCCAAATCAGACTGCACTTGCAAGATTTCGTTCATATTATCATTGTATATAGAATATATAGGATATAGTACCAGCTTGTCATCGGAAGTTCTAACCAGTTGGGGCATCACTCTGATTCCGCCGGTTGAGTCTGATGACCTTTCAGGCTGGACTTTACCATCCAGAATATAATCAACACCTAACTCCTTACCTATTGAACGTATGTCTTTTTCGCCTTTCTTATACTGGGCTGCGGTCCGAGGTGACAGGACAGACAAACCACGAACGGGTGCCAAGTGAGAAGTGATTTGATCAGTGATACTATCGGCGAAATATTGGGCCTTGTCGGAGCCCAGATTCTCGAACGGGAGAATCACTAACCGTATTTCCTTTGAAGGATGCTGCGTTTTCTTTGTTAGAGCGAACCACACGGCAACAGCAGATAAAATAATGATGAAAGCCGCGCCAATAAACATCGCTATCTTTCTTTGCTTTGCTGATATGATCGGCGGCGATATAGTTACAGGTTTGCTTAGCGTTTCGCTGATTTCGGTAGCCGCATTTTTAATGTCCCCAAGCCGCTGATCAGGGTCTTTCTCTAAGCACCGGTGCAGCAGGGCCTGAATATTTGCAGGCGTCTGGGGCGGAAGAGCCCGCCAATCCGGTTCGCGTTCGAGAACGCGTGCGACCGTGTCAGAGACCGTATCACCCTCAAACGGACGTTCAGCGGTGAGCATTTCGTATACTAAACAGCCGAACGACCATATATCGGTACGGTGATCGGTTGGTTTACCACGGATCTGTTCCGGAGACATATAAGATGGTGTGCCGATGACCGAGCCTGGCCTGGTGATAGTACTGTCATAGTCCTCGGCTTCGCTGCCTGCTGCTTTAGCCAGACCAAAATCCAGGACCTTGACTCTGCCGTCAGATGTAATCTTAATATTGCCGGGTTTGAGGTCCCGATGGACAATTCCTTTGTCGTGGGCCGTTGAGACCGCCTCGGCAATCTGCTGGGCAATAGAAAGGGCTTCCGGGAGTTTCAACCGCCTGCGAGCAATCCGTTGGGCCAATGACTCGCCGGGGACATATTCCAGGACCAAATAGCCTGTGCCTTCTTCCTGTTCGATGATATCGTGTATTACGGCTATGTTCGGGTGATTCAAGGAGGCCAGCAGCTTAGCCTCACGATGGAAACGCATCTGGGCAGCCGAGTCGCCTGCCAGTTTAGGGGGGATGCTCTTGATGGCCACAGAGCGGTCGAGCTTGGTATCATGGGCCAAGTAGACAACTCCCATGCCTCCTCGGCCAATCACCTTGACTATTTCAAAGCTGCCGACTTTTCGGCCAACAAGATTTTCTCCCTTTGCTATATCTGCGAAATCACTTTCATCTGCATGCACAATAGAATCAAACAAGGCATCGATTTTATCAAGATTCTGTATTCTCTGTCTGAGGCGATGCTCGAACTGGGGATATTGTTTAACAAATTCATCTATATCAGGCTCCCGGCCTTGCGTCTGAGCATCGACAAACTTCTGCACCGCCTCTTCAATGGATTTATCCTGATTGTTGTTTATTTGTTTGGCCATCAGACACTCTCAAAAGCACCGCTTAATGCCGCCATCGCACGGGTAAATAACATACGTACGGCATCAGTGCTCTTGCCCAATTTATCACCTATTTCTTTGTAGGAAAGCCCCTCGATTTTAGTCAGGATAATAACTTGCCTGTATTCTGGTTTCAATGTTTCCATTGCCTTGGTAAGTCTGGCTAAATCCTCTCTCTTTGACATTATTGCGCTTGGTGTTGTTTGGTCAATAGGCCCGACAGCTCCGGCAAAACTTTCCCCGGTAGTCGGCCTATAGCTATCGAGTCGAACCTCTTTACGAATATCGCGCTTATTAGCGTGCAATTTGTCTATATTGTCACGAAGCCGGTTTTCAGCTATTTCCGAGAGCCACCGTAAGAAATCCCCCTCGCTCTTGTATGTGAAGTTCCCTAAATCCTTCAAAGCATAGACAAGGGCATCCTGGACCAGGTCCATCGATTCCAGTTTGGAGCGGATCTCTCCGCCCATACGCAGGCGTACCACCCACCGTACGCGCTCGCCATAGACCTTACATAGCTGGTCTAAAGCCGATTCATCGCCGTCTTTGGCCAGAGCCACTAAATGCTGGGTCTTATCGATGATACTGTTCCTCAATTGTCGCTAACCTCCAGAAATTAAAGATATTATGTAAATTCTACCAATTTTAGGAAAAAGTTTCAAGAAAATCGTTCGGTTGTTCCTTTTTTTCCTCTTTTAAGAATAGGCCGGTTGTCGGCGTAAATTGAACGTTTTTTATTATTCTCTTGCCCTGACGGGCAGAAAGGAAGGTGTAACATGAAATTGTTTGTGAACTCAAAAATTAGTGTGCTGTTAATTGGATTTTGCGCCGCGTTATTAGTTGGCGCCGGGAGTGCTAAGGCAGATTTCATCTTCGGCACTCCCACTAATCTTGGGCCGACCATCAACAGCTCGGCTTCGGACCACCCCGGGAGAATCTCGGTCGATGGCCTGAGGCTCTACTTTTCGTCCAGGAGGCCGGAAGGCATCTTTTCGGAATGGTACGACATATGGGTGACAGCACGGCCGACAAAAGACGATCCCTGGGAAGAACCAGTCTATCTTGGACCAGCTATTAACACTGCAAATAGCGATTTTGAGCCGGACATCACGCCCGATGAGCTGACCCTCGTTTTCACTCGTTTCGGATCCGGGGGACCCCCGAACTGGGACGTATGGATTACGACGCGGTCAACGACAAACGACCCCTGGGGCAGTCCGATGAATCTTGGGACGGCCAACAGCTCAGCCGGGGACGGCGGCCCGAGCATATCGGCTGACGGGCTGACGATCTTCTTCGAGTCCAACCGTTCCGGTGGGCACGGGGACTGGGACGTATGGATGACAACGCGGCCAACGATAGACGATCCTTGGGGAGAATCGATCAATCTTGATTCAACGATCAATAGCTCACGCCGGGACGGTGAGCCAAGCATCTCGGCTGATGGGCGGATGCTGTTCTTCAGTTCTGAGAGACCGGGCGGAACTGGCGGTAGCGACCTCTATGTGACGACGCGGCCAACGACAAACGAACCCTGGGGCACTCCGATCAATCTCGGGCAAACCGTCAACAGTTCGGCTAACGATGGTCAACCTGCAATCTCGCTCGATGGGCGGGAGCTCTACTTCCGCTCTAACCGGCCCGGCGGGCAAGGTGGTCACGACATATGGCAGGCGCCGATCCTTCCTGTTGTTGACTTTAACGGTGATGGAATTGTCGATTCCGCCGACATGTGCATCATGGTTGACTACTGGGGAACGGACGAGCCATTGTGCGATATTGGTCCGATGCCCTGGGGAGACGGTATCGTAGATGTCCAGGACCTTATCATCCTTGCTGAGCACTTGTTTGAAGAATTTCCACCAGTTGAATAGTTTGTACACTGTAAGCTGAAAGCGAATAGTTTCTGGTCCGGCCTGATTGATGATGTCCGCATCTACAACAATGTTCTAAGAGCAGAGGAGATCGAGAATCTGTCGCTTTAGGACGTATCAAAACATGGCTCCAACAACAATAGTCTCAAGGGCGCCCAGCTTAAAACAAACTTAGGGATTTAACGGAGGTCTGATGTTCATTGCGAAAGGAGGTAATGCAAATGAAGTAAATGACAAGGTTTTACCGGAGCCTTTAAGCGATATATCTGGCAGTTGTGTAATAGGTATACAAGTGTTTTTGAAAGGTAACTTTAGCAACAATTCTAATCAAATTTGGAGAAAAATGCGATGAAAACAAGAATGAAAAAACTAATTTCAAAGAAAAGTATTCCCATACTTACGCTGGTGTTGCTGGCTGGCGTGGTCCTGATGGCAGGGATCGCTTGGGCCAAGACGATAGAGTATTCGGTCAATTGCACATTTACATACGGAGGCACGTCTACTGCCAAGTACTGGACCGATGAGGATGGAATTACGCACATTCGTGGTATAGTTTTTTTGCTCAACTCGGATCCCAATAGCGGAAATATCACAATAAATGCGGCTGGTGTCTGCAACCACAACATGGAAATGGTTGTTACCGGCGAGGGCGACTTTTGGGGGCATGAGTATGCTCAGGTGACCTGGGGGGACCTTACGGGTACTTTTCAAGGGACCCATGGTGGCACCCGCACAAACTTCTACGATGGCACCTCGATCAACGTCTATGAATGCATCGATGGTGATCTTATAGGGTGGAGGTTGAGGCTGAAAGGGATTTGGGACATGCACCCGGATGTGAAAGCAGGATCTTTTGAAGGGATACTCCAGAACCCGTACGGTGATTGATGGGATGGAGGAGGCCATGTGTGCCTCCTCCAGAAATTTAAGAAGAACTGCAGTATAGTGAAAAATGTTTAAGGAGTAAAATACGATGAAAGCAAGAATGAAAAAACTAATTTCAATCAAAAGCATTCCCATATTCGCACTGGCGTTGCTAATCGTTTTAGGCACAGCCTTGGCAGAGTCTGAGGGCGACTCGGTGACTGGTTCCGGGAAGGTGGAGTTTAAATCCTTTGTATTTCCGCTGCTTACTCTTGAAGGTCCAACATCTCTCTCCATCGAAGGTGAAAAGTCCGAGGGTACGGTCACCGTCACCGTAAACGTAGAACAAGTGGAACCAGGGGAAGGTGGGGTACTCAACTACTACGGGGTTATCCATAAATTCGTCTTCAAGGATGGCAGCTTCACCACGACCGGCGACGAGGTTGCGAAGCCCACCGACCAACCTGGGCTATCTATTCTGGACGGATATATGAACATTGACAGCGGAACCGGGTACTTCCAAGATGCCGATGGAAAACTCAGTGTCCACGGCAAGATGGACGAGTCGGGTGCTGTACCGAAGGCCTCTTTTAAGATTAACGGCACGA
>SMTZ1_10002951_pt1 | contig 17132 bp, 10 predicted proteins | sample DeeMarSWOR136_30_FD_25667 | JGI IMG/M metagenome (IMG submission 25667)
CATGCAGACCTTTTTGGACATGCCTGTGGACAACCCCATCAGCTGTGGAGCATTCTCCTTTGGTCAGTGGGAGAAAGGATCTTTCGTCAAGCTGGTGACCAACCCCAACTACTACGGTTATGGCAGGACAGTCAACGTTGAAGGTGTAGGAACAGTTGTAGAAGGACCTGACTACGATGGATTACTCTTAAAGCTGTACGGTACCACAGATGCAGCTCTGCTTGGTATCCAGAAAGGTGAAATCGACTACATCTGGTGGAACTTGGACCCAGGTTACATTGCCCAGTTGTTGGGTAACCCTGCCATCACTATCCAGAAATCAGACGAACTGGGATTCTATTATTTGGCTCCCAACATTGCAAAAGAGCCCTTTGACGATCTAACTTTAAGGCAGGCTCTGGTCTACATGGTGGACAAAGAATTCATCGTGTCCCGTGTATTACAGGGATACGGTGGAGCTGCCCACTCTGTAGTGATGCCATCTGCAGGCGACTGGTACTGTGACACTAACAAGTTCGGAAGCGAAATGGCCAAAGAAGACAGAATTGCCAAAGCTACAGAAATGCTGACAGCAGCTGGCTATACTGTACCTGGAGAAAAGTATCCTGACGGTGTCGTGCTGCTGCCAGATGGCACACCTATGCAGCCTTTCGAGATTCTAACACCACCTGCAGACTATGACCCCATGAGGGCCATGGCTGGTGTTCTAATCCAGGAATGGTGGAGAGAAATTGGCATACCTGTGACATCCAAGCCCACGTCCTTTGGTGAAATTGTCCACAAGACCTTTGAAGCCATGACCTTCGACTGGTATGTTCTCGGCTGGCGTATTGGTGGTTCAGGATACGCAGACCACATGAGATACTTCTTCCACTCTGATCAGGCTGTCCCTGATGGGAACAACCCCATGAGCTACAAGAACCCACAGGTCGACAAGCACTTAGAAGATCTGATGACCTTGTGTGACAGGGATGATCTCGTCTACGCTGCCTGCGAAGCACAGAAGCTGATCATTGAGGAAGTAGGTTACTGTCCATTGTACTACAGGACATTGAACGAGGCTCACAGGAACGATACCTTTGATGGCTGGTTCACCCAGTTAGGTGGTATTGCAGGTACTGAGTCTCCCAGAAGCTGTCTTTTGTATCTGAAGCCAAAGGTTGAACCACCATCAACGCCAACAGTAGTGGCACCAAAAACGAGCCCAACACTAACAGGACCACCAAAAGAAGATGTGCTTCATGAAATGTTCATCAACCCTGTCAAACATGCTTTCTCCACTCATCCAGTGGCAACCACGGCCACCTTCTCGGTGATGGGTATACTGGGTTATGTTGTTGGTGCTGCCCTTAAAGCTGCTATTACTGCTGCTGTTATTAAAAGACGAAAATAGAATTTAATTTTTCCTTTTTTAAGGAATGAGAAACAATGTAATTGAGCTCCTATGTCGTTTTAGGACCACCCAAATTCCACTTTCTTGTTAAATCAGCATAAGAGTAGTCTGAGGATACAGTTTACGTCACTTTACAACAGAAAGCTGATATGTTTCCACCTTCCACCGAAAGTCTTTTATAGTTTTAGTTCCTTTCTACCACTATGAAGGTCCAACATGTGGTGGTAGGCTGCGCGTGCTGCTTTGTTCTTTTTGGGACTGTAGGCGCTTTCATTTCACCCCTAGCAGGTGGTCTGGGAATGGTAGGGACGGGTGGTTTCTCAGCTGGTTTCGCAGTAGGGTTTGGCTCCACACCGTAGTGCCAGGCATTTTCATGAGAAGCAGGTAGTCTTACGATGAAGAGGATCAGGGAGCTGCTTTGCTGTAACTTTAGCTGAGGACTCAAACCTATCTCTCACAGAAATCTTTATAAAGAAAGGAGGAATATTTTCTTTGTGGGAGAATCAAGCAGGAAGTTAGGAACATATCTGAAGCGACAATTCATTGAGATAAGTCCATTGAAAAAACTCCTTTATCTTCTATTGGTTATGGTAGTGGTCTCCTTTGTAATGATAGCTCTTATTTCGGTTCTTTTCTATTTTATGCTTTTCGTTTTGGTTCTTGTTCTCCTCCTGTTGGCTGAATTGGGTATTTTCTTTTCGAGATCTGTTTTTGATGGAACCCCCAAGAAGCCTTCCATTGACTCTATCAGTTATGAGTTTTTATTTCTTTTCTTTGCAGTGCTAGGGTTATTAGTATTTAGCGCGCCAGGATCTCCCAAGTATACAAAGCTATTACTCTCAGTATCTTTTATCCTCTTTCTATCTTTTGTCTTCTTAGTATTTTTTATCTTTCTTATTACCAAATGGATTTTCCCGTCAGCGAAATCATATAACGTGAAGTACAAGACCGCAGGGAGGATTTTTACATACACTTCTATTTCTACGTTGTGGTATCTAGTGATTATAGCTGCAGTTTTCCTAAAATTGCTCAAGAAACCAGGTAAAAGCCTATTGAGTCAGATTAAGCTAATATTTGAACATCCCACTGACTGGGAAATTGACTGGGAAATTGTCTCAGCTATTGCATTTTTCCTGGTTCTAACAATTATCTTTTTTGCAGTCAAAGAATTTATCTTCCAGTATTTCGGACGCAAACTGGCCTCAATAAAGAGTAAACGTTTCAAAAATCAGAAAAAGGCACTTATTGATCGAGTGAATAAGGAACTTGATACTATTATGGGCGGAGAAATAACTGATATCGATACAATTGACAAAAAAATTGAACTGTGGGAAAAGGGAATAGCTTATGCAGACCAAAAAGTCAAAAAAATTGAAAAAGAATTCGAATTCCATAGATCATTGAAGTTGACCATTGTGATTCCTCCTCTATCAATTCCTATTTCAGCAGTGTTGGCTGAGATACTCAAGCTGGCATTTGGTATGTAATGATGTGAAATCCATCTTAGTTATTTGATGAAACTTTCTTGAGTTAAAAAGACTGCATACATCTAGAAACAATGTATCTAATCTACGAAATTTCAAGAAAAAGTGAAATACAAAATAAAAGATCATTTATCACATCTTTGATAGAAAGTCTCCTCTACACGTATGCACAACAGTTTTAAAGCACAATATCAGATTCAACGTATGTATGAAGCAGGTCTCACCTACGCTGTCATAGCAGGGTTCATGAGTGTCCTCCTCATATTGTACTCTATAGAAAAAAAGAATGATCACTTCTTTGTGTTCTCCTTAATGTTTTTGATCATCTCCTGGAGTGGTATTGAATGGGCCTTGTGGCTGAAAGGGTATAACCTTTTTCAAATGGTGTTTACCCCTGTTGTTCCTCTGGCCAGTTACTTTGTGGGCTGGACACTCTTTGTCATTTATATATCAGAAAAGTACTTCAAGAGGAGATACTGGATTGCATTCTTAGCAGTTTTAGTGTTCTTTATCTGGATTTCCACCTTTTGTATGAACTGTTTAGCAGATTAAAATACTATCAAAAATAAAAAACAAACTAAAATAACCCATTACAGTATTACAGTATACCTTCAATTTCTAATTTTATCCTGGCTTTAACTTCTGAAAGTTCTCCATTTGCATCAACTTCTATCCATTTTCTGGCCAGAAATTTCTGATCGCACAACTTCCTGTACATCTTATTGACCTTTTCTAGAAATTTTGTGTCTGCTTCATGCCTGTCTAAATCCCCTTTCTGTCCTTTTTTCCTCACACTCCCGATTTCTGGTGAAACATTCATGTAGAATATGATATCGGGAGGAATAACCTCAAAAATATCCACGAATTTGACAGCCTTCCCCAGGTCAAACCCGCGAGCACACTGGAATGCTACAGTAGATGTAATGTACCGATCTGCAAGGATAGTGTATCCTTTTTCAAGCTGTCCTTCCATTTTTTGTTGATCCTTTATGATGTCTGTAGCATAGGTGAGAAATTGTACAGACACATCAAGCTCTTTTGAACCGGAGAGGAAATCTCTAATTATTTTCCCCCATAAACTTTCATAGTCAGGATACTGGTACATATCCACACAAACCTCTCGCTCTTCCAGGAATTTTCCCGAATAATTACACAACGTCCTCTTCCCAGATCCATCTATTCCTTCAAACACAAGAAATTTTCCTTTCATACACAGTACTACACTCCCATGTAATAAGGGTTTCCCCATGATGAAGAGTAACCCTGCAGCTCTCACGTCCTCCCGCTAGTACCCAGTTCTGAAAGCTTTGGGAGAATAAGGTGCTTTAACCGACCATTTTTTGTTTCGAAATCTCTTGGTAGAGAATGGCTGGGAAGTCCAGCCACTCCCTGTGGCAGAACAGCATTTCTCCGAAAGGTTTATAAGCTGTTCTGCATCTCGATTGTGTGATAAAGTGTCCACATATATCTAAAAGAGAAAGATATGTTGACATATTTGAAAATTTCGGTGATCAAAATGGGCAAAATTTCCCAAAGTGAAAGAAAGAGAAATTACTTCAAAATATATGAGCAAATATTTGAAGACCCCACTATGTCTATCTTTGACATAGCGCGGAATGCAAAGCTGTCCCGAAATACAACATCTAAGTATCTTGGAGAAATGTACAGCAGACACATACTGGTTGGCCCGCAATTACGGTTAGACCCTGCCCCCAACTACAAAGAGTACCTGTACTTGATGAATTTCAGGAGCCCTTTTCAGGTTTTTGAGGGGTTGAAAGGGTTTCCCCATGTGCTCTACCACGTGATGACCTTTGGAGAGTGGAACATCATGGTTGCCACTGATAGACCGCTGGATTTCTCCAAATTAGTGGGCTTTGAAAGGTTTGTGAGACAGGGAATCAGGGGACGCTCGTACACACCCAGAATAGAGGAAACGACCTGGGATGAAAGTGTTGACCAATGGGTTGGTCATGTGGCAAAATTTGCTCCTATACAGACAGGATACAAAGACAGAAGGTTAGCTCCTCCGTTGGACTGGGGATCTGATCAATGGAAGTTATACCATGCATTCAAATTCAACATCAGGAGAAAGGTAACCCCGACGTTGCGGAAAATCAAAGTAAGGTACGATATCTACACCAAATGGGCAGAGACTTTACAAGACCATTCCACTATCCATGTAGGATTCTACCCTGACGGCTACCGGAACTACATGACCTATTGTTTTCTGTTTTCTTCAGACTATGAGGAATCAGTGAAATCGTTGTTTTCCTCCTTCCCGACGACCCCCTTTATCATGGAGATGGGCAACCAGTTGATGGTGTTCACCAACATGATTTCTTCGAAAATAACCAGAGGATTGTTCTGCACCATCTATGATATGAAAAGAAAGGAGATGATCAAAGGGTTCAAACAAGCAGTAGCAGTTTTCCACTGCCAACATTGACAGTGAAAAGGTTCTAAAAGGATTTCACCTTTTTAATCGTAAAGCTTGAAATTGCCTTGAATTGGAGGATTTCATAATCTACATGCGGTAAAAAGGTAAAAGGAATTAAACGCAAAAGAAGATAAAAAAAGAAGAATTTATCGTGTCACTTCGCTCTCTTTGACAAATTGGTACAGTTCGTTGGCTGATCTTACCCTTTCGAAGTGGTTTCTCAGAGGCCTGACCAGGTTGTCTATGTACAAAGCAGTGCTCTGTTTCAAATCCAGAGGGTGTAACTTCCCCTGGTAGTAATCACTTTCTAAATCGCTGAACTTTTCATATTCAATGTCTCCTCCGTACTTTGTATCTCTTTCTACTACAAACTTGTCAAAAGCTCTGAAGATGATTTCTTTCACATAATCCATGATAGGGTTCTCTTCAGGTCCTGTCTCTGGTGGGCAGTAAGCCTTATTGATCTTTCTTTCAATGTCTTCTAGTGTATCATGCACGTAGATACTGGTTTCAGTTACGCTCTTGCTCATCTTAGAACTGATTTCTCTATCCAATACAGACTCTTCATCAAAGCCTTCGAGCTGCTGGGGACCTTCTAACCCCATCAGCAGATGATGGTGGACAGCCACCGGCTTGAACCAGCCCAGTTTCGGTCCCACTTCACGCGCTAACATGTTCACCTTGCGCTGGTCCATGCCTAACTGGCAGATTTCAGCCTCCAGGTGAAAGATATCTGCGCACTGCATGGAAGGGTAGAACGTATAGGCTGCAGGATTACCTTCTGTACCTACTCTCCCTGCAATAGCTAAACTCCTGATAGTTCTCTGCAGTGTGTGGTTTTTGGAAATGAGAATAACCTTCTTCCAATACTCTGGATCATCAAAGTGCTCTTTGTGCCATACTACTTCCACTTTGTTCATGTCCACCCCTGCTGTCTTCCACACTTCAATAAAATACTTACCAACTTCTCTGATCTTTTCAAGGTCTCCTCCCATCTTGTCGTTGACCCACGCGAAAGAGTCAGCTAACAGCAGCTTGAAGTGGATTTTTGCTTCCACCATGTTCTTGAGAAGAAGCGGTCTATAGATACCGAAGGGGAGATGGCATAACCCACTGGGTTCAAACCCATCATAGGCTATAATGTGGTCTTTTTCTTCTAAGAGCTTTTTCAGCTCGTCGTTCTGGATTACTTCTTCTGCTATATCTCTTACCAGTCTGTATCTCTTTTCTACATCCATAGCATCCACCTTCTCAGGAGTTCTTTTCTTCATGAACCTGAAGCACTTATAAACGTTTTCCAGAAATGAGAAGAGAAAGAGAAAAGGGAAAAAGGGAAAATAATGTCAACAGTGAGCGTGAGGACACTTTCATGAAACAGAAGGCTGCAAAATGTATTCAGAAAGTACGTGGAACCTGATTCACCAGAGAAAACAGGAGGGATCCAAACAGGATACATATCACTGGCTGGACTGTCGGTGAGTCTTCTCACCTTTCCAGTAATGTCCATGACAAATATGTCATTATGGCTTTGTTCAGGCGGGGTTGCCTGGTACAAAGAACCAAACACGATGAATGACCCATCTGGTGAGTACGAAGGTAAGTATTCTGCCCTATTTGTATGACCTCCAGCCAGACTAAAATCTGTAAGTCCGCTCCCATCTTTTCGGATTGTAAAGATGTGCCAGATGCCGCTTCCCCAGTTTTCTCCATCGTATGAAACACACTGCTCGAATACTAACCACAGGTCATCTGGACTCCATTCGGGATCATAACAACCGGGAGGGAAAACAGGTGTAGAAATTTCAGAACCGCTATCATAAACAGTTTTCACATTTTTACCATCTGAATCCATTGTCTTCAATACGAAGCGCTGAGTAGTACTATCCAGGTAAGTGAATGCAATTTCTTTTCCATCGTGTGAAAAAGCAGGATCTCCCTCGACTGCATTCTTTGTGTTGGTCAACTGGTGTAACTCTGACCCGTCACGCCGCACCTTGTAGATGTCACTCTGTTCTTCACCAGATAACTTCATGTGGAATACAATCCATTCACCATCAGGTGAAAAACTGTCTCCTTCAGCATGATGGCACAGATCGGTTAGCAGAACCTCTTCTTTGGTTTCCAGGTTCAAAACCCACAAAGATCTTCTGTCCTCATCACCCAGCCCTCGAGGTGGGTCAGTATCTTCTCCTGCGCGGGAAACTACAATGTATTGTCTGGAATTATCAATACCTGAGATGAAGTGGTGTTCTTCTGTAAAAGTGATCCTGGTGACATCTTTCGTGTCACTATCTGCTGCATATATTTCTGTGCGGCGGCTTCCTGTGTCACGGGTTGATACGAACAGGATGTCAGCTGTTTTCGGAAGTGGACCTATTCTTTCTCCTGCTGGGTTGCCATTCTGAAAATCCTGGGTACATCCACTACTTAAAATAGCCAGAATCATTGTCATAGCAATTAACCCGAATCCTGTTCTGTTCCTCACGATCTTACCTCCTCATCATATGGGCTTTGATACCTTATTAAGGTTTACTGCTTTTTCCTGGTGCTAGCACTTGATAAAACGTGGGGTCAGACTCATTCTTTGTGTAAAATGAGGAAGACTCCCCAAAGCATGTGCTAAAACCTCCCGTACACACAAATTTTCACTGACACGTCTTGCATTCTTCAACAGTACTAATGGAAAAGGTTCTCAAATGCTGAAATACAAGAGAGTGTTCTTTTTTTGCAGAGAAGTTTCGAATGTTGCCAGTAATCCAGTTATTCGTACGCAGAAGATGCTTTATCAATACTCAAATCAAAGCTGATGACATCAACGTGCACTGGGCCATTCTGTAACAATCTACAAACGATCTATTTACTTCATCCTGTAAGGTAACTGAACTACCTCTTGAACATGGCAAAATACATGAAAAACTTTAATAAGTATTCACAGATGAATCCCTCTAGAAATTGAAGTTAAAACTGAGAATAGATTCAATACATGGGCATTTAAGCTCTCTCTGTGCTTTGAACAAGTTCCAGTTCAGGCACCTGTTCCAGCAAGAGACCTCTTAGATAGTAAACTATATATAGCCGCAGCTCCTGTATATGATGAGTATTCAGAAAAGAGTGTAAACGCTTAATTGGAAGCGGTTGATACAATGATAGAAACTTCATCCCCCATAGAATTGCTGAATGAGAAATTCAACAGGAATAACCTCTTCTTAACCACAGATTCTGTGGAATTACTCAGAACCCAAGATCAAGAAAAGCTTGACGAGTTTATTGAATACTCACTGGAAAATAATATCACATTTGTGCAAAGAGATCATGTTGAATCCTTTTTTTTCCCTCAAATTGAAGAGGAAAATCCCCTTGAATACAAGAAAGAAAAACTCCCTTTGGATAATTTTGTTCATGCTGCCCGTCCTGCAATTGAAAGTGATTTAAGAATAGTAAAAGATGTCACCAGCAAGGCAGTTTCAGAGGGGACCTGTAAAAACTTTGTGACCATGTTTCAATCCAGGTACCAGAAGCTCTCCAGAATGTTTAGAGCAAAACCCAGCATGCGTGATTTTCAGAACATATCTGTCATAAGAAAAATGAAAGCAAGAGATGACATAAAAATAGTGGGCATGGTGACAGAATATGCAGTAACCCGGAATGGACACATCATCGTAACGCTGGAAGATGAATCTGGTTCAGTAAAGGCTATGGTTCACAGCAGAAATGAACGGTTAACAGAACTGGCCCGCAGTATAATGGAAGATGAGGTTATCGGCGTTACTGGTACTCTCGGAAAGGACATCATTTTTGTCAAAGACCTGGAATTTCCAGACATACCTGTGGGGAGAGACTTAAACAGGAGTGATGAAGATATCTGTGTAGCTATCACATCTGATTTCCACATGGGAAGTGACATGTTTTTAGAAACAGCCTTTTTGAGGTTCATCCGTTGGTTGAACCTCAAGTACTCCAGGCAAGTAGAATTAGCTTCTAAAATTCAGTACGTGATAGTGGTAGGCGATCTGGTGGATGGTGTGGGAGTTTACCCGGGACAAGAAAATGATCTAGCTATAGCAGATATTAGAGAACAGTATCAGAAATTGTCTGAATTGCTGAAAATGATCCCCCCTCACATAAAAGTTGTCCTCCTTCCTGGAAATCACGATGCTACCCGGATAGGAGAACCGCAGTTACCTGTTTTAGAAGAGTATGCACCTGATTTGTATGCTGCAGAAAATATGGAAATGGTGGGAAATCCCTGCTTTTTAGAGTTACACTCTGTTAAATTTTTGCTGTACCATGGGGGGAGCCTCTTTGATTTTTTGGCCAAACAGAGACAGCATGATGATGCTTCAAAACCTATGGTTGAAATGTTGAAGAAGAGGCATCTGTCTCCTCTGTACGGGAATGTGCCAGTAATCCCCCTGGAGGAGGATTTGCTGGTGATCGATGATGTGCCTGACGTATTTGCCACAGGGCACATCCATGTTAACGCTCACAGTAACTACAGAGGAACTACTGTGTTAAACGCAGGCTGCTGGATGGGCCAATCAGAATACCAGAAAACACGGAACATCAACCCCACGCCCTGTAAAGTTCCTATATTTAATTTGAAAACCCACAATACCACGGTGATGAACTTTGGAGGATGATTACTTTACCAAATTGGAAGAGAACCTTCAGACATTATATACTATAGCAGAAAAAGCTCGAAAACAGTGGAAAGATCCTAACCCCGAGGTGGAAGTGCCCCGGGCAAAGGACATGGCAGACCGGGTGGAAAGCCTGGTAGGCCCTTACAAGGTTGCAGATACTATACGTCACCTGGATCAACAGGGATTTTCCAGAGAAGAAATTGCTTTGAAAGTGATCGATGAAATAATAGAATCTGATTTCCGCGGAGAGAAAACTGCTGAACAGTGCATCAGAACCTCTCTTGCGATTCTAACAGAGGGGATTGTGGCAGCCCCTTTAGAGGGTATTGCCAAGGTAAAGATCAAGACTAACTTCGATAACACAAAGTATTTGGCCATATTCTTTGCAGGCCCCATTCGCAGTGCAGGAGGTACTGCTGCTGCTTTAGTAGTTCTACTGGGAGATTATGTTCGACAGAAGCTGCAGTTAGACAGTTACAAGATCAGTGAAGAAGAAATTGAAAGATACATAGAAGAAATGGAGCTGTACAACAGGATCACCCGCCTCCAGTACTTTCCGACACCTGATGAAACCCGGAAAGCTCTAAAAAAGATACCTGTAGAAATAACAGGTGAACCCACAGAGAAAGAAGAAGTTTCAGGCTACAGAAACCTGGAACGGGTGGAAACTGACAGAGTGCGGGGGGGCGCTATCCTGGCACTGGCAGAGAGTGTGATACAGAAGAGCAAGAAAGTGCACAAATACGCTCAGAAGTTTGACATTGCAGGGTGGGACTGGCTCAAAGATTTGCAGAAAGTCATGGTAAAAGATGATGGTGCTATCAAGGTCAATGAAAAGTATTTGAAAGATGTCATTGCAGGGAGACCTGTTTTTTCCTACCCCATGGAAAGGGGAGGGTTACGCATCCGTCTGGGTCGATCTCGGAATACAGGGTTAGGGGCCTGGGGAATTCATCCTGCCACCATGGCAGTGTGCAACGGGTTCATAGCCACTGGTACTCAGTTAAAAACTGAAAGACCCGGAAAGGCTACAGCTGCAGCTCCAGTGGACTCTATTGAAGGACCCACGGTGAAGCTGAAAAACGGGGACGTTCTAAAACCGGAAACGTACGAAGAAGCTCAAAAATACGAAAAAGAAATAGATGAGATCCTGTACATGGGAGATGCTCTGATCTCGTACGGGGATTTTCTGCAGAACAATCACGTAATCTTACCTTCAGGGTATGTGGAAGAATGGTGGATTCAGGAAGTTCCTTTAGATTTAGATCCATTTTCTGTATCTGAGAAAGAGGCTTTAGCAATCAGCAATGAGTACAAGGTTCCTCTCCATCCGAAATATACGTACTTCTGGAATTATTTGGAAAAGGAAGAATTACAAGCCCTTGTAGATTGGGACAAAAAGTCCTACTCTCACAGAATAAAGGAAATTTTAGAGGTTTTGGGAGTTCCCCACACAGTGGGAGAAGGTAGTATTTCTATTGAATCTCCTGCCTTTTTCGCCTGTTTAAAAAAGGATGTATATGATCCAGAAGTGGACGTTCTGGATGCAGTCAGCTGCATGGCAGGCTTTCCAGTGAGGGCAAAATGTCGGTACACTGTAGGGGTGCGCATGGGCAGACCAGAAAAGAGCAAGTACCGGGTCATGTCCCCCCCTGTGCACGTGCTGTTTCCTGTGGGGAATTACGGTGGAAAGACCAGGAATCTGGTCAAGGCAAAATACCAGCCTGTGGAGGCGGATTTAGTCAATTTGCAGTGCCCCCAGTGTGGAAAGGTCACCTACAAGAGAACGTGCCCTGAGTGCGGGTCTGTAACCAAGTTATTCAAAACCTGCACCAACAAATCCTGTACAGTAGACAAGATTGAAACAGACTACGAATTATGTCCTGCGTGCAACCTCCCTCTCAGGTTATATTCCCGACGGAGAATCCACGTGCAGGATGAGCTGGATGTTGGTGAAAAAGTGCCAGACCTAGTAAAGGGGGTTATTGGTATGACCTCAGGGTATAAATTCCCTGAACCTGTTATGAAAGGTGTTTTAAGAGCAAAAAACGGTGTCTACGTTTTCAAGGACGGCACAATTAGGTTTGATGCTACTGATTTACCTTTGACCCATTTTACTGCAAAAGAGATCGGCGTTTCTTTAGAAAAGTTAAAAGAATTAGGGTACACCACAGATTATGAAGGGAATCCATTAACACAGAAAGACCAGGTTTTAGAGTTGAAAGTGCAGGACATTGTCATATCTGAAAATGCAGCCCCCTACCTCATTAAGGTGACACACTTCCTGGATGAATTACTGGAAAAGTTCTATGGATTACCCCCTTTTTATAATGTTAAAACGAGAGAAGATTTGCTGGGCCACCTGGTGATAGGGTTAGCTCCCCACACTTCTGCAGGAGTTTTGGGGAGAATAATTGGGGCTGTAAAAGCAAAAGTAGGGTACGCACATCCGTATTTCCATGCAGCCAAGAGGAGAAACTGTGATGGAGACGAAGATTCCATTATTTTGGCCTTGGATGCGCTCTTAAACTTCTCACGATACTACCTTCCTGAAAAGCGGGGAGGGAAAATGGATGCACCTTTAGTATTAACCACCAAGATCGATCCCAGAGAAGTAGATAAAGAAGCGCACGACCTGGATATTGTATCAATGTACCCCCTGGACGTGTACACGTCAGAATTTGTGGCTCCTTCCAAAGTTACCATAGAAACAGTGAAAAACCGTCTGGGAAAGCCAGAACAGTATTCCGGGTTCAAGTTCACCCATTCTAATACAGATATTTCTCAAGGCCCTCCAGAAAGTGCATACAAGACTTTACCTGCTATGAAAGACAAGATTGATGCCCAGTTTGAGATTGCCAGAAGAATTAGAGCAGTTAATATCGATGACACAGCAGAAAGATTGATAAAATCCCATTTTCTCCCAGATTTAATAGGTAATTTACGTTCTTTTTCTAAACAGAGCTTCAGGTGTGTTAACTGTAACAAAAAATTCAGGAGAGCACCCTTATCAGGGAAATGTACACGGTGTGGAGGAAAAATCATTCTGACCATAGCGAGAGGATCGGTAGAGAAGTATTTGGGAGTTGTCAAGGATTTGATAGAAAAATATGACATATCAGACTACGTGAAACAGAGGATTGAACTGACAGAGAAAGAAATTGAATTAGTGTTCCATGAAACGCAGCAACAGTTGAGTCTCACCGATTTCGTCTAAGGGTTGCCAGCACTATGACAGATCTTTTCAATTTTTGCTTTTTGATACCACAATATTTGCATGACCTGTAATCAGTAACTTTTTAACGATAGCTTCTTTTCACTATCCATGCATTTCATGGTGACCACTCCTGTCAATCGCCAGTACGATGGTATGTGGGAAATCCAGTGGGCAGTTGGGGAATGCAAAGTGATCAGAACCAGATATAAAGGGTTATTCTTAATAGAAGCTGACAGAAACGCTCTAGAAAAGGTGAAATCCTACGAAACTACTGCCATACACAAGGTAATCCCTTTAGATACTATGGTTGCTGCTCACCTCCCAGAAATTACAGAAGAAGTTGTAAATATAGCTCAAGAAAAGCTAAAAAAGGGTGAAAGTTTTGCTGTCAGATGCAGAAGAAGGGGATTTCCCATTTCCAGCAAGGAGATAGAACGAGAAATTGGAACTTCCATTACAAAAACATTTAAAAACCCTGTAGACCTTTCAAATCCTGATAAAACAATAATTATTGAGATCATAGATGAAAAGGCAGGCATTGCTATTTTAGCCCAATCTGATATTGTAAAAAAAGAAGTCATAGAACTCTAGGTACATTTCAAGCACATTTCAAGCAGGTTCTCCTTTAGGTTCTACCTTACCTTGCTGTCTGTACGAGATCACCCACGCGGCAAGAGCAAAGAACATGGCGACAATAGCAGTCATGTACAGCTCCTCAAAGGAAATAGCTCCCACTACGTGGTTTGCCACCTGGTATAACATGAAAAACAGAGGGATAGCAAACCCCCACACCCGCAAGTAGTACCACATGATTGAAGTATTTCTGTCTCCAGACTCATCAGTCTCGGGGTGAGCGTACGCATCTATAGTCTTTCCTGCTAAAGCTACAAAAACTGCCAGCGGAATCCACGGATTAGCATATATGTACAACTGGAGTATGCGGAACAACTGCATTTCCTGCCACGTCCCGGCAGCATGTTCCCAGATATTGGAAACCCCTGCAAATGCAAACAGGATGGCTGCCAGATACGTGAAGATGCTGAATTTTCCTGGAGCTAATTCTTCTGATAAAATCCTGTCTATGCCAAACCCCTTGGAAAAGACATAAAATCCTGTGAACCCCCCTATAATGTACAAAAGTTCTTTTCTATCAAAGTAAAAAGCTAGACAAAAGGACATGAGCCACAGCCCTGGAAGACCAATTATGAGCCCTGAAACTTTTCGATCTTCCAGCAAATCACTTATGTACCTGTGCAGAATGAAGTAGGTAGTCTCCAGCTCTTCTGATTGTTGAATAATGATCCGATCTACAGATAATATCATGGTTCGTGATCTGATTACTGGCTCTATGAATTCATCTTCTCTCCCGTCAGTAACCAGGACAACCCCGTCTGCTTTAAATGATTTCAAAAGACTGTCTAACTGTTCTCCAATTTTCTCGTCAGATTTAACACCTACCTTTTCATCTCCTGTGACTGCTGCCACATCAACAGCTCGTGCTTCACGTTCTAACTCGTCCCTCATATTAACAGCCCGGAACAGCACGTTAGTATCAGAATCTGTGGGATCTGCCAGTCCCAGTTTGACAGCAGCATCCAAAACCTTCTCCCTGCCCAGGATAGGGCCCTCTACCCCTGCTTTCTTACCTAAGTCATTATCTCTGTCCACACTCAAGACCAATATCTTCTTTTTTTCACTTTCAGTCACAGCAAGCCGCCCTCCTGGAGAATGCGGAACTCCTCTGTGTTCAGTTTCTTTCCTTTTTTGAATTCTTCGTAGATCTCTTCCGCCTTCTTCTTCATGAGCTCGTCCCGCTTCTTGATGGCTTCTACCTGTTCTTTGATTTTATCCTCCTGGAGTTTCGCCATGAGCTCATTCTTTCTATCTGTACGTTCTTTTAACTCTTTATATAGTTTATCTCTCTCCTCTTTTTTCAAGATGAATTGCTGATGGTATGAGTCAGCTTCCTTTTTGATTTCATCTCTTCTTTTATAAGCGTACAGCATTCTCTCATGGTACTTCCCTGATTCTCCTTCCACTTCATTAATCTTTTTGTTGTATTCAGTGAGGTTCTCCTTTATTGCTGCTTTCTCATCATAGATTTTTTTCATCTCTTTTTTGATCTCATCGACCTTTTTAGAGGGTTCCAGCAACTTTCTCTTCTGTCTCACAGATTCTACCAGTTGGTTTTCCTTTTCCATGGGTAAAACAGTGGTTTCGAGTTTCCATTCCATTTCATCGATTTCCTTTTGGAGTGTAGCAGGGTTTCGCACCTTTATCTTGTTCTTCTCTAGAGTGGTGTAGATCTCTTTCTTTTTCTGTTTGTGAGCGTCGAGCTTCTCATTGAGCTCTCTAATCCGTTCGAGAGCTTCTTTTTTCAGTTGGCGTTCGTCCTGTACTTGTTCATTGATTTCATCTCTCTTTTCTCTGTTTTCTTTTGCTTCTTCTGCGAACTCTTTGACTTTTTCATTTCGCTGGTCACGTTCTTTTACCAATTTGTCGATTTCGGAGTTTACTGATTCCATCTGAGAACGTAGAGTTCTTATCTGGCTTTCGATGGCAGAAAGTTCGTCTTTTGTCACAGGATTACCTCTCTCAGAAAGAGTTATAAATCCCACTATTTAAAGACATTGGTGATCCCGGTATATGTGATGCTCGGCTGCGGTGAGATTGGACGTCTTCTCCTGGAAAAGGATTCTCGGTTCGCAGTGGCTGCCCCAGAAGGGGATGTATTAAGGAAGGAAGGGTTTAACGCAGTACAGGGAGATCCTGCAGATGGTTCTGTTCTGAGAGAAGTGGGCATTGAAAAAGCAGATGTAGTAGTCATACTGGAGAAGGCTTCTGCAGTTTTGGGTCAGGTTCGACAGTTGAATCCAAAAGCTGTCTGTGTGGTTTGTAGAGGAAAGGAGAGAAAAGGGTTGGAAGGAGCAGATTATGTTGTGCCGAGCACTGCAGCTGCAGCCCAGGAGTGTTTGCAACAGATACAACTGTACGAGAAATTGAAAAGAAAAAAAGATCTGGAAAAAGTGCTCCGCTCAGGGAGTAACCTAGCTATTATCATGCATGATAATCCAGATCCGGACTGTATCTCTTCTGCTCTATCGTTGAAGTTGATAGCTGAAGCAGTGGGTGTTTCTTCAGTTCTGTTCTACGGGGGTAGGATAGGTTATTCAGAAAACCAGGTGCTGGTGGAATTGCTGGATCTGGACTTAGTTCCTCCCGAGCCAAACCCTGATTTCTCACAGTATGATCTTACAGCTTTCATAGATCACAGCCCATGGGATTACACGTCTGTTGCGAGAGATGTGAACCCTGACATTGTCATTGACCACCACATACAGCCAGATTACCAGGGGAAGTTCATAGATGTGAGAGAAGATGTGGGTTCTACTTCTACGATTTTAATCGAGTATTTGCAGCTATTTAAAATAGATATTGATCCCAAACTGGCCACAGGACTGTTCTATGGGTTGTTAGTGGATACCAACAGCTTCAGGAGGGGTATCTCCCCAGAAGATATTGCAGCTTTAAAGGTGTTAAGGGATAAGATGGACACGGAACTCCTTTCCCGGGTAGAAAGAGGTGGAATCTCCAGGGGAATGAGGAGGTGCCATTCAGATGCTAATTTTTTAAACGTTTTAGGGGATGCAGTGAAGAACATGCAGGTGAAGGAGAATGTGGTTTTCAGTTATGTGGGGAGAGTGAAGTATAGGGATGCAGTATCGAACTCTGCAGATTATATTCTGAAGATGGAGAGAATGGAAGTAGTTTTAGTGTATGGGATTATCAAAGACTCTCTGTACATATCAGGGAGGTCTTGGGACAAGAAATTGCACGTGGGAAAGATGATGAGGGAAGCTTTTCACGAGCTGGGGAGGGCAGGTGGGCACCCTCTAATTGGTGGAGCCACCATCCCGTTGAACAAGCTTCCAAAAAATTTTGAAGAAGAAATAAT
>SMTZ1_10019278_pt1 | contig 17129 bp, 18 predicted proteins | sample DeeMarSWOR136_30_FD_25667 | JGI IMG/M metagenome (IMG submission 25667)
AGGTGAAGGTTTCTGTATGGAAATTGGGGAGCTAAAAAGGAGGGTGGTGATGGGCGTTGATGAGAACTGTTGAGGTCCTCTTCGTGATCGTAATCCTACTCGGAGCCTTAATTATCACAACACAGTTCGCTGTATTGCCACCGCCCAATCAAGCCTTCGGAACCAACCTGAGGGAGTTATCTCAATCCACCCTCGAAACCTTGGATGCACAAGGTGCGCTGAGTGAAACAATCTTCAAAGATAATTCTGACCCTGATTGGGGAGACCTGCAGAAAGCTATTTCAGCCTCTCTTCCACCCAACGTCGTCTATAACCTCAGCATTTATAACCTATCAACAGATTCTCAAGGAGTTATAACCTATCAATTGGCAAACTCAATATCAGACGCTGCCTTCGGAGCCGATTCTGACGCTTCTTCAATCATGGTAACATCCTCCGACGTCACCTTCACCCAAGATCCACAAAAAGTGGGAGAGAGCACAGGAAAAAACATCACCTTGTACATCCTGAATTGCAGCGACGCAAAAGGATGGTGGATCACCGGGTACTCCCCCCAAACCCTTGCACTAGACCTATACAATCTGCTTTCTCCATATTTTAGCACAACTATTCTCATAAACTCCACGGATCAGTTTGGGGACCTACTAGATGGGACATCCTTAGCTGGCGAGACTTTGGACTATGGAGTTTTAATAAACACCTGTGGTGAGGCAATCCCAATTCCTTCAGATTATGCTAACCTATATTCTGCTGATTCATATGCACAATATTGCTATGTTCTAGGACAAAAGGTGAATCTATATAACTGGACCTACGTTAGCATCGTAGGTTATCCCCTGTATTACGTTACTAACACTGTAAAATTCTCAGGCAGCGACAATACATGGGGAATATATGGAATGGTGCGAGTAGGACCATCAGGACTCAATGCTTTTCTGGAAGGTTTAGATAACGAATACCAAAATCCACCGCCAACTAGCTTCAGTGACAGCGGTATAACCGGAACACCAGGAGTAGTACACTTCACCTCCCACGCTTACAATAGTTCAAATTATTATGGGATATACCCTTCACCATACCAAACATCCACGAGAGCGCTTAAAGACTCGATTCTGAGTACATATCACCTTAATGTTCAATCAACTGACTATGTTTTCGAACCTGTGGGTCAGTGGATCGCAGGTGCGACTTTCACGCACCAACGAGGCGGGGCTTTCACTGCAATCGGACTAACAAGGATTCCAGACATAAGGATCACCTGCTTAGCTCTTCTGATGCACTTCAACCCCAAGATTTTCAGATCAGAGTTCGGAACCAGCGACACATCAAGACTTGTTACGCTACAACTTGGTCAGCAAGGAGGAACCTAGAATAATGAAAAACAGTAGAGCGAATAAGGGTCAGTTTTCCATAATCGCTGCGTTACTCGTTTCCGTGATTCTAGTGACTGCTGTCATATCCACTTACACCATGGTGCGTCATTCTCCCTTACAGGATTCACCCAAAGTCCTAACGGCTCTAGGAGAAATGAACGCTGACATCAAACGAATTTTGGATTTCACTGTTGGATATTACGGCTCAATACTGAAAGTTACAGGAAACTCAACGTATGCTAGGGGACTCACAACCCGCTATCTTTCAAGCGGATTAGTTAATGTTGCCCATTCACATCCGGAATGGAACCCATCCTTCGAAGTCAATTTCGAGAAGTTCTCCACCCGCTGGTTTATGCCGGATAGCTGCAGTATTGGACAAATCTCCGTAACCTATTCTTTGGCGGCTCTCGGAATCGAAGGCGTAAAATATGAAACATCTTCAGCCTTGGCAGTCAAAATGTTGGACTCAAACCCTGGTGTGGCTAGAATAAACGTCACTCGCGATAATACCGAACTTGAACTAGGATTAAGCAAAGATAACTTCTGGTTCTACAAATACAACTATGACGATTCAACTTGGGAGTTGGTCAACCCAACTGACATCAAAGTCTCTTCCAACGGAGTTTACAACATAACTCTGCCCTCAGGAGTAGACCAAGATGCCTATTCAGTCCAAGTTGAGGATGATAGAGGTCTCTTTGTACTCGCTTTCTATTCCCAAGACTCTGTTGCCTCAGGGATTCCACACTACACCTACACTTTTGAATGGGATGATACTGGAATGTTAGATATCTACGAAAATTTATCTACGGACACCTTTGTCATTGAGGTTCTCCAAAACGGAACGTTAAAGTGGCTTGGTCAAAACCTGGAAATATCCCCTAAGGCGAGGCCTATTCCACCCATTCCAATCAAAGCCTTTCGTGTTAACGCAAACGTTAGTGGTGTTAATCAAGAGGTGCCGTTCCAAGTTGAGGATTGGGTGTCACACTACAAGGTGCCCCTTGGCCTCGCTGGCAACGTCAGCATCTTCAACAATAGGAAGATGTTAGTGTTTTTGGTTAACGACAATATTAGTGAGGTTACGTTGTGGTGGGATGGGAACGATACTGCAACTCAGACCTCTTATGCTTGGAAAAACGTTTACTTCAATGACATTCCGTCTTCTGGAATTTTAGAGAACGGATTTTTAAGATTAAACATATACAATTTCTATGTGGTTTCACGTGTAATAAGCGAGGCAACCAGCTATAGAGCGGACTTTCTACGTGTGAATGATAAATTACCTACATATGGGGCAAATCCTGCGTATGTGATCTATAATGGAATAGTCCGAGACATAGTTCAACAAGAACCAGAGTACAGTGGCGGAGTTGCAGGCAGTCCTAACTTTTATGCACAGGTATTTTTGACGTTACCGGCAAATACACCTTACTATACTTATTCAACAAGACTAATCTTCGTGGATTCTGAACAGAGCAGAAGCGTTTCAGACCTCAGTGCCATCCAACTCTCAGGTCTAAGTGGAACCCCACTGACTGAGGACGGAACAGATAGCGGCTACCCTGAAACTTCCACTTCTACAGGTCTTTTCTATGATGGATCCCCAACGGGTTGGGACCACCATTGGAGCCAAGTCAGATCAGGAAACTTAGGAGCAGGACTTATGTTCACTGACACGGACAATCAGAACCTCTACGTCTTCGATACCATAGTGGGCGACGAGACGGGGGCTCTTAATGTGCTCAGTTCGCGTATCGAGTATAATCCCGTGGAACGCTACGCTGCCGATTTCACTTATCCTTTAGATTTGACTTGGTGTGGTGCGGTCGTAACCTTTAATGCTGAGCCGATCTACCCAAGCTCTGGATACAATGGTCTTTGGGTGATGGTGGAACATCCCCCAAATATCACAGTAAACTGAGCTGATGTCTCGTTGCGAATAAAATCCTCTGAATCTTCAGGAATCACCATTCTTCTCACAGGCATTGCTCTCCTATCCGTCACCTTCATTATTGCCTACTTTCATCTGCAGGGAGACATCAACGTCCTACCGGTTCCAAGCCTAATGGCATCCTTCGGAGAAGCTCTATCTCCTCTCATAGAGGCTGCAATCCGAGTACTGTACCTAGGATTAATGGGCTGGATCGCCTCAACAGTAACCTCTAAAGGAATGACTGTTCTCTTGACAGCGCGCCAGGCTGACTTGACTTTTCGGAAATACTGATCGCCTTCAATCTCGCAGATATACTCGAATCCAGCCTCCGACCGCAGTCCCTCAAATCCGTGTTCTCATGAGAGTAAGTGTGAATAAATGTTCCTTAATCTATAAGAAAAAGAGTTGCGGGAGACATCGCCAGTGAAGGTGAAAACAGCAACCTTCAAAACAATTTTATAGATGTACTAAATGCAATTACACCTACAGGATACTACTTAAGTCCATGTTTTGGATGGAGGGAAAAACTTGAGCAAGAAAAGCAAGAAAGAAAAAATTGCTGGCAGGGAACAGCATAGACAATCGGTAAGGGAAAAGAAACTGAAGAAGAAAGAAAAAAAGAAAGTCACAATTCCCGCCAACTATAGAAAAAAATAGTTCTTTCAAAAATAGTCTTAGAAAATAATCTCCTTTGCTTTTGTTAATCCATAAGAAAAAGTGGGGAGTTATGGGAAACGTCTCCACGTGTCAAAGGAATATTAGTTACTTAAGAACGCGCATCGATAGATATCAATCTTGCACCATAAGTTCCTTTTTTGCGCGTGTGCGACGCTCTTTAACTCTCAGCATCCAAGTAACTCTGCCAACTTCCTTTCCTTTGTAGGTCTGCCGCACCGCAACATAATAGTTACCGGCTGGAGTTCCCTTCATAAGCTTCACCATCAGTTTCGAGGGGTACTTTCCCCTCCGACGTAACTTTACCTCGTGAAGTCGTTTAAGACCTAACTTATCAACTGGCACTCTCATTGGTCTCACATCGAATCCTGTGCGCGCGTAGACGCGCGGCATTGGTATATCCGAAACGAGCATTGCAGGTACCTCCAAGTCTACTATAGCGTTGGGAGGCAACACTTTGACAATCTCAATCCCCATTCGCAATGCTTTCATTGGAACACCACGTATCAAGAATGGAAGTTCAATCGGCTCTGCAACGTTTGGATCAACATCAATTACATTAAAGTTGCGCCAAGTTACATTGTTACTATTACGGATGAAGTCATAGAAGTCATCAAAGTCACCGAAGGCTGGAGTCGGTGGAGCTGGATCAAGCTGAGTATTTACAATTCCAACAAAGCAATAATGATTCGTGGCTGGAATTTGAGCTTTAGGCCACACTATTGGATCTGAAACCTTGAAATCACCAGGGGAGACATTAGGCACAACAACCTCGCCAATGTAGTTCCAAGTATCTGGTGTAACTAAGGTAGCGACCTCGCTCCAGTATACTGTAACAGTTGCATCAGACGCTACAGTCCCCCGGTTCTGCAGCCGAACGTAAATATAATTGTCTTGTCCGAATTCAGCCTCATAGCCTAAATCTGCTCGGTTGTATGTAGTGAGACCGAATTCTATTTGCGGATTAGCAACAAGTGTTTTGCTTAAAATGATGTCAGGACTTGCAGAGATTCCACCGACTACAGGTTCCTGTCCGCTGTCAGCAACATTGTCCCTGATATAAATATCCGGTAACGCACCGATCTGAGGGATGATTAGAGCCAAGTCAGGCAGGACTCCGATATGTTGTGTGGCTGGATAGGTTGGTAAGTTGTTCGTTTGTGGAGCCCCAAAATTAGATACCAAATTACGGATCTGACCCGGTGTCAGTCTGTGACCAAGACTGTTTTCGGCTATTCCCTGAATGCACAATGCAACTCCTGCTACTATTGGGGATGCTGAAGAGGTTCCGCTGAAGCTATCAGTATACCTTGTCTGTTCAGTGCCCCCATCATAAAGGGCAAGACCCCAATTTGCGTCCCAGCCAGAAGTTACGACTTCTTCTCCCCATCCTTGGCAACTCACACGTGCTCCGTAGTTAGAGAACCACATCCTAGATCGAGCTGGACCAAAATTACCAGCAGCACCAGCACCAACCATAATCGCTCCTGAATCTCGGAAATTTGGATCGAAAATATGATCACCTGAGGCGTCAGTATATGCGTCAAGATCATGGTTTCCATTGCCAGCTGCTTCAACAACCACTATGCCCAGCCCCACAGCCAGCTCAATTGCAGCGTATTCAGCAAGTTCAATCTCTACTGGGTAATAGTCCTTTTGAACTTCAAGGAGCAGCACATCTCCTGGGTTAAGTAGATCAACAGCGGCGAGAATTGAGTCAGCTACTGAACCATTGCCCGTAACGTTATCCCAATAAGATGCAACACGCACTGATGCTACATTAGTTGCGATCCCAGTTACACCAAAAACATTTTGGACACCCACGGCCTCACCAAGAACCGCTGTTCCGTGTGGACGAGACCCAGCTCGTATATCTCCACAAATAAGCGTAGGACCAGCTCCCACTAAATCTTCGTGATTGAGAGTCCAGCCTCGCTCCACATCGATGAAGTTTATGCCATCTCCTCTTCCACCTGGTAGCGTCCAAGCGAGTTCGGCATTGACGCCAATCGGGGACGGATCCAGATATTCCTGCTGGTTCGTGAAATTAGGTGTACCATTCGTCATAGGTTCCATTGCAGGTGTTTCAACATATGCCTTTTCAACATTGGGTAAGCGATTGAGAAACGCCACAAGTTCTTCTAGATTAATCTTTGGTCCACATTCAATCCGGTAAAAAAGAGCGAGATTCTTGAACTTCCTCTTGGTTCTCTGCATAGCAACAGTCCTAAGACTTGCTATTCTTTCCGGCTTCACACGTGTGATCATTGGCTTAGCTTTAATCTCGGGAAAAATATCCAAGGCTTCAGTCAAGTCCTCAAGTCCATACTTTTTTCCCTCTTCGAAAAGATTCTTCAATACAGGAATGTCAAGTTCTTCATTCAGCTTGATTATGACATAGTTCCGCTTTTTTACGCGTTCTTTCTCTTTCTTTTCTTCCATTATCTTTTTCACCTCCTTACGTTTTTTTGGGAAGATCACTCGATTACAAAAATGAGAAATATCTTCCCCTGTTTGGCTCAGGTTATCCTTTATCAAAGGTTTGATTAAAGATTTGCGGACAGTTCAATGTTCTACTTGAGGAATGCACTAAGCAGAATCCACACGATGTCTCCATAGGCTAATGCAATGATTAAGCCTGCTGTGATAAAGATGAGGAGGGGCAAACCGGGTGTAGCAAACCGGGTGTAGCCCAAACCCCACCATTAAGTCTTTCCTTATTTGCGTTTTCTAGGATTCTCGCAACAATCTCTTCGCGCTCCTCATCCTTCGGAAATACAATCAGCTTTCTCTTCACCTCTCCATCATCTTTCACATCGACATCTTCAAGAGGATACATGTGCGCTTTCTCCAGCTTGGAAATCTTGACCTTGTAGCCGCTAAAAAGCGCCAGAATTTTGCGACCAAAAGACGCTGTTTCTAACCCCTCAAAGATGCCCCCCCTATTTGTGACCTTCCAGAGGAGGTTACGGAAGAGGGCGTAAAAGACGCTGAGAGCAGCTAATAGAACACTGTTAGTGAAGATAGTTATGGGAAAGAGGAAAGAAATGAAGCCTTGGGGTTGTGGAAGAAGATGATTGGGATAGACGGGTAAGGCTAGGGAGATGCATATTAGAGCTTTGGCGTCTGCTCCTCCGAAGCCTCCAGCGTAGAAGATTGCTATGGCTAAGGCTGAGGTTATTACAAATGATAGAATAAATGAGAGTAGCAGCTGGGGGGAATATATTAAAAACTGGAATGCTGTTAGGGCAAGGGCTAAGGGTCCTAGGATTACCCAAACTTTGTTGCTTACTTCTCTTGTTTTATAATCGCTCCAGGAAGCGTAAATCAGAAAGCTGAGACATAAAATGATTCGAGCGCCGTCAAATGTCTGGTTCACGTCAGATCATCTACCAGTGTACCTTTGTAAAAATGAAGATTATAAAAACTCTAGGTTATGTCTTCTTCGGAAAGAGAGGAAAGAGCGTTGAGGCTTAAGCTGCCTCTTCACTGAAGGGAATGCTAAGTCCTTCTTCGGTGACCACTTTGAAGTAGTATCTAGTTCCACTATCCCAGTCATTGTCAAAGGTGATTTTGATAGATGATCCTTCACTGACCAGCTGTGAGGACGGATCGTAGGTTACTGAACTAACCTGCTGGAGATCTGAGGATGATGTGCCTGTATACACTTCGGCAACCTGTGCATCGGCAGTTCCGGAGTTTCTTATGACGATTTCAACTCTATCTGTTGATCCTTGAGTGTAGAATCTTGTGTTTTCAACAGTCAATATGGCTCCTGCCTGGCCTGTTGTAGACCCTGTGAAGGTCATGACCCAAGCATAGGTGACTATGACGGCTGCGACGGCTATGACGATCAAAAGTAGTGTAGCAAGGATTGGCGAAATTCCCTTTTTTGATTTTAATATGTGTCTCATTATTCGAGTTCTCCTATGCCCAGAAACTCTGAAGTTGCAATATTTAACAAATATGAAACTACAATATGTATTACACGTAAATATTTAATTCAATATCCAAATGTGGTAGAAGATAACAAAAAACATAATCATATTAAATTGTCAATGAAAAAATTGTGCAGAGTAAACCAGATCATGTATTTGCCATTCATCATAAATTTCAATATTTCCACCGTTTTTGGTGACCACAATCGCTGAAGATTATATTACTTATCTTAGGAGGGAATTTGGCTATTAATCTCGAAGACGAGGGGAGGCGTTAGGGTTCTTGCTTCTAAGCTAACTCCAAGTAAGCTTTCTAGGAATCCGCGCCAAACCTCCGAATTGCTGATGAGCGGTGTTCTAATTATTACGAACTTGTTCTTAATGTAGAAGTCACCGAAACCTTGGACGCGCAACCTCTTAAAAACGTCAGGCCATCGTTCCTGGTTTGTAGTTACTATGTCGATGCTGGCCTCCAAAGAAACTTTAGTAATTTCTCCAATCTTTCGTCCAACTTCTCTCCACTTCTCTTCAGGAATGTATTTGAGGAGAATATCGATGAATTCGACGTTTAGAAAGGCTACGCGGCTGATGCCTATGTAGTATTCTCCGGGGTATTTCCAGTCGTAGATTCGCATGCTTCGGTAAACGTCAAGCATCTTTGATATGAGGGGTTTTATTCCCGGTTCTCTTCCTTTTTTTATGAGAGAATCGATATATTCCCGTTCTTCTTCATCCAAAATGATGGTTGTTCTTTTAACTGAGTGATTCTTTGGAGACAATTCTTCTTCTTCCTGATATACTTATTATGTTCTTAGGCATATTTTATATGTTTCGTCTCCGAATCCTGAAGTGGTAGGTCGAATTCAGTTTCTGTAATCAGAATCCAGATGAAACAGCATTAAGTTTGATATATAAAACGGGAATGGATGAAGCATTCATAAATGTTATTTATTAAATAGGAGCACAGAGAGCATCAGCAGTCAAAAGGAAGATGGTAAAGATGGAACCGCCTCTGGTATATCAAGTAGACCTGACCGAACTTCAAGGAGAAGGCGAATTCCCATGTCCCGGTTGTGGGGTCATCATATCTCCTGAAGACGAAACCGAGGATATTTACAGAATAGTTAACACCAAGGTTCATGGTGACGATCTAGAAGAATTGGTAATCCAGTGTAACCGGTGTAAAAGCAAAATCCGCTTGGTCGGGTTCAATGTTCCCGAAATGTAGGGGAAGAATCTTAAGCCTCAAAGATCGAGTTTCAATTCTCTAACTTATTGTGATTTTTACATCGTCCAAGTTGTATGTCATCTCGGTCTCCCAACGTACACTAATTCCCACAGCAACCCAAACTTCTTCGCTGGCGGTCGTCTTCAGAGTTGCCGTGTGGTTGTAACGTTTCCATCCTGAAACTTCGTTGGCTTGTCCAAGAACAGTAAAGTCTTCTTCGACTTCAGGATTAGAAGTTCCGGCAAACCCAACAACGTCCGCTATCACATTGAAGCTCTCGCTTTCACTGTAAAATTCAAAAGAAACCTTAACTTGAATTTGCGAGTTTTTTCTCACTGACAGCTTTCTTTCAATCCAGACTGTGCCGTCATCCTGCCTACCATCGATGTATAATTCCACAGAATATTGTCCAGATTTAACTGGAGAAGTTACCCGTGAAACGTTCCAATCAACAAGGGAGCCTGCGTTGTTTGGGTCTTCTGGAACATCAGCGTCCCCTTCCCATCCGCCGAAATCCTCCTCAAAGTCTTCATCGTATATGACTGGGTTACGCTGAAAATACCATCCAGCTGCGATGCTGATCACTGTTAAGATTGCGATAATGACGCCTAATTTGAGACTTGATCTCATTTAGGTAAAACTCCCCGTGAACCAATAACTAACGGTCATAAATAATACTATATTTTAGAACAGTTGGAAACTCTAGACATACTGAATGTTCTACCAGAAGAATGGGATATATTCTCTTACTGAAAATTTGACGCCTATTCTTTCTGCTAGTTCCTTGACTTTTGATAGGTCCACCTCGGGGATCGTTACGGCTGTTGCCTCTGTTTCTAAGCCTTCTTCTTTAGCCTTTTTGATGAACTCCAAGACGGATTCATAGGCATTTTTGAATATAGGTTTGCAGACTTGGTCGTATGTTGCCTTGTCGTGTGCGTTTAAGCTTACACTTACCTTGTCTATACCTGCCTTCTTCAACTCTCGAACCACATCTCTTCCTTTGTTCAGCAAATATGCGTGACCATTGGTGTCAACTCTAACAGTCTTCCAATAGTGTTTCTTCACCCACCGGGTTACTTCCAAAACAAGATCCAGTCTTTCCAAAGGCTCCCCGAAGCCGCAGAAGACAATCTCGCTCCAATTCTTTCTGTTTATGACCCTTTGCAGCTCTTCAATCACTTCTTCTGTGGTCGGTTCCTTTTCCAGCTTTAGGTTAAACTCTCGGATGCCATTCTTGAATTTTATAAAACAAAAATAGCAGCTATTGGAGCACCTGTTGGTTACATTCAGATATACATTGTCGCCGAGCCAGTAGACGACGTTTGGTTTTCTCTTGCGGTTGAGCATTTATTTTGGATATACCGGTTCTTCTTCTTGAATTTTTTCTTTTTCTTTAAAATCTTCATCAACAATGAAAGCGTCTTCTGGAAAATCATCAGTTTCACTTTCAAGTTCTATCGTTAGTTTTTGTTTTCGTTTACTCCGAATGTCGAGTCCTACCATCAGAAGATATGGTAGCGACAAATAAGCCGAAGCTAATATTGGGTTGTGGAACAACGGCGCCAACCCGACGATTTGATCCATAGTTCCATTTAAGCCTGCTAAGGCATCCTGAACTATAAAGGCTAAGAAGGTTAATGTTAGACAGACGCCGAATTGAATAAGGACACTTCTTTCTTTTCCCAGAATTAACGAGGGGATAACAGATGACAAAAGGAAGATCCATGCGAATGAGTGAATGAATACGAGCATATCTATTCTGGAAGCTAACCAAGTGCCGATTGTAGGCAGGGAATTGTTAATATACATTGTGACGGTCGTTACTGTTGTTTCTGTGAAAAGCTGGTAGCTGGTCATTAGAGTCCAAGCTACGGATAGGTATAATGGCGTCAGTATGGCGGCTTTTCCCACGGGCTTTCCCCATTAATCTATTAATATGTATTATATCTTAAGTCTTACGGTATACTGATAAGTTACACCAAATAATATACACACTACAAAACAATAAAAAAAAGAAAAAAAATTCGGCACTGGATTACAGACTAGCAGCGACCAACCAAGTTTCTGCCGTGAACCATCAAGAGCTCCTTGAGGGAGCTCGCGACCTTGCGACCTTTAACGAGACTGCTGCCTGTTATGCGAAATACGTAGAATTTGCTAATGCCTCTTGCTTAGCTTCTTTTCAAGGTGATTTCGATGGTTGAAATCATCCTTGAGTTGCTTTCCCCTTCCCTTGGAGGCATCTCTTCAGTTCCGATAGCGATTTTGTCTACTTTCATTTCTTTCACGAATCTTCTTCTAGCTATTTCGACCGAATCGACTGCTGTTGTTATGGCTTGTCCTCTCGCCTTCACGATAACCTCTTTTACTTCGGCTCCGCTGAAAGCGGTTACGATGCCTAACACATAATTCATGGGGGGTTTTCTTCCTACGTATACCTGTTAGGCAAAAAGGATTCAATGATTGTAGATTCTTCTGTTAAGCCTTCAGGTAACCCTTTCTTCTCAGCCAGTCTGCTTGATTTTTCTTGTATCGCCAGATAATGTCGCCCCTCTTGTCGGATTGAAAATCCCAAGGAGAGACCAAAACGATGTCACCCACCCTTATCCACATCCTTCGCTTCATCTTCCCACGTATCCTGCAGAGGCGTTCATGGCCGTCTTGGCAACTCACCATAAGCCGGTCGAAACCAAGCATTGTCTTGGCTATACCGATTACATCGTTGCCAGCCGGCAATTTGATAGCATTAGAGTCTTCGCTCTTGACCTTCCTCTTGCCCACGATACCACCTCTACATTCCTTTTCCATAAAAGACTGCATAACTTAAATACGTTAGTCTTCTTTCCCAACATCTCGAACAAGCTTAAGAAGTTTCCCTCTTTTTTTGGAGGAAACGTGTGCCCAATCTATTGAGAGATTGTGAAAAGAATTATTGCCAGTCCGACTGCCCAGCAGTAATAGGCAAAATGGTGTATTTTTTCGTTCATAACTATCTTCTGGAGAAGCTTCAAAGATACGTAGCCCACTATCATGGAAGCTATTGCTCCCAGAAGCAGCGGAATCAGGTCTATGTTGCCCAGAACTAGTTCTTTTGACTCCATGACTGTTGCTCCTGCTATGGCGGGCGCAGATAACAGGAATGAGTACTTGAAGGCGGTTGCCTTGTCTACTTTTCTTAACAATCCTGTGGATATTGTTACGCCGCTTCTGGAAACGCCTGGGATTATGGCGATTGCTTGTGCCACCCCTATCAGAACTGAATCTAACATGCCCATTTTTCTGTTGCCTATCCGCTTTTCCGAGAAGAAGAGCATAAAACCTGTAATTAGTAGGGCTAATCCTACGGCAGGGAGGTTAGAGAAGAGGGATTCAAAGAAGTCATGGAAGATGAAGCCGACAATGGCTATGGGCACGCTGCCAACGGCTATGAGTAATGCAAGTTTTCCTTCTTCAGTTTCGAAATCGCGCTTAACCAAGGCTTTGATTATCTCTGCAACATCCTTCCGGAAAACTGTGAGAACGACGATTAAGGTGCCGACATGCAGCATGACGCTGTAGATTAGGGGAAGGTTCAAGCCGAGAACTTTTTGGGCGGCGAGAATAAAGACTTCAATTAATGTGACCAATGCTGCTGTACGCTCTCAGACTTTTTGTTGGTTAAGTCATGGAGAAGTAACATGTCTTTCCATATTTAAAATACGTTAGTAACTTTCGTGTCTTCTCGTAATTTCTGAAAAAGACTGTTTTCAACAATGCACTGTTATTAGTCTCCTAATATGCTCGGGGATGTGGACAGCAAATCATTATCTTGCTTGGAAAAACAGAAAAAAGCTAGATTTCAACAATGAAGTATTATTAGTCTCCAAATATGATTGTTGTCTGGAACTATATCCATATCTAATAGATGATTTCTTGATTGAGAGATGCCAGAAATTGTGTAAGAATGATTTCGTTGTTGTAACCGATTTTATGATGCACCTAAAGATGGGAAAACGGATACATTCATGTAAATTAGAAACTGACAGTTTAGCAGATGGATTAAATGCTCTTTTTAAACGTAAGGTTGAGATTCCAAGAATAAAACACGGTAAGAGACAAACACTTGACACACTGATTAACGAAGAGGCTTTATTGTTCGCTGAATACCTTAGAAGTGGAACAGCTACATGGAGACCACGGATGCCAAAAATATCCGAGTGAAAAGTGTTTTAAAAATGAGAGCGTTATAATAGTTGGGTTGAGGATGCAGCATAGAACTACAACTCTTGCAGGAAAATTTATTGACGATTGGACTTTCAAAAATGCTAACACACAATATCTTACACATGGCTTACATCCATATCCAGCAAGGATGATCCCTCAACTGGCAAAGAAGTTAATTATGAATTATTCAGAAGAGGAAGACTGGGTATTAGACCCATTTTGCGGATCTGGGACTAGCTTGGTTGAAGCTAGGTTGAATAATCGGAATTCGATTGGAAATGAATTAAATCCATTAGCATTTTTACTATCTAAAGTAAAAACTACTCCCTTAGAAAAGGAAGAGCTTGGGCGTTTAACAAAAGAGGTGCTAAATGAAGCCCAAGAGAAAAGCCATCTTTTAAGGAACAAATACTCCAAAAAAGGAATTGTTAGTATTGATAAATGGATTGAAAAGGATACTAAGTCAACAAGTTTTATTGCCGAAATTGAGATTCCAAAATTTCCTAATCTAGACCTATGGTTTAATAAGAACGTAGCTATTGAGCTAGCAATTTTGCGAAAAATAATTCTGAAACTTGATTGTGAGCAACCCTATCGTGACTTCTTTAAAATTTGTCTTTCATTTACTGCAATGAAATCATCAAATGCTGATTTTGAAAGTCATCAGGCACACCCTTCGAGGTACAAACCTGAAAAATTAGCAGCACATTCTCCAAACGTCTTATCTATCTTTCGAAAAAAAACTACGGATTCGGTTAACCGAGTAATAGATTTTTCAGAAAAGATTTCAGACAAACAGGTTGAGTGTTTCATCTTATTTGGAGATGCAAAACGACTCGATTTGAAAAGTATAGTTCCACGTCAAGGCATCGATATTATTGTTACTTCACCTCCTTATGGCGAAGAGAAAAACACGGTAGGTTATCACAGATGGGCCAAGATTATGGCATATTGGATAGGTTTTTCACGAGATGAGATGAAGAAAAGCGAAGAATTGTCTCTAGGATCCAAACCAAATATTGATGCAGACATTCCCAGTAAAACTGCAATCTCATTTGTTAATTTAGTAAAAGAGAAATCAAAAAGGGAAAGCCGAGCTGCTAATTTGGCTAGTTTCTTCTATGATTACAATGAAACAATAATTCAAATGGCAAATTGGCTCAAGAGTGGAGGAATAGCAACAATTGTTGTTGGCAATAGACTAGTGTCGGGACACAGGATCGCTATGGATAGAGTCACAGTAGAATTGGCCGAACAAATGGGCTTCAAAGAGGAGAAAACGTTTTACAGAGATATACCAAATACAGTTATGCCAAGGCGAATACCTGAAGGAGAAACGATCGCCAGAGAAAGTATCATAATCCTCAGAAAAATGTGAGGCATATGGATGTCTCCGGAAACGAGGCATATTTAATTGGTGCACTCTTAGGAAGAGGTAGTATAGAACAGGTTAAAAATGGATATTTTCTCATTTTCAGATTTCCATATAGAGGCTATAATCCCGCTGGAGTCGCAATCGTTAAGTATTTACTTAAGCATGGGCCCTCAAGGTCTAACGAGATTGCTACTACTCCTTCTTTACGAATAGAGAACATGTCCACGATGCAAGTCTCACGTGCTTTGCAACTTATCAGAGATTGGCATCCTGCACATAGAGAGACTAGAGGACAAGTTGTCAAATATACCAAACAAAATAAAAAATGGAGTATAGAAAATGAAAATGATTGTACTGATTTTCTTGAAGAACAGGAGAAATTTAAAGAAAGAGAAATAAGCAGCACCGATTTTGTGATCGAGCATATTCAAACTATTACAAAAGATATGGGGCAAAATGTCGAAATAAAAAAAGTCTCAAGTAGTTTTATGGTAAATTATCTGACTCTAAGTTGTAGGATTAGTAATATTCTGTATCAAAAACTCAAAGAAGAATATAATTTAGATGTGGGGGATGTTTACCGACACATGGGGATCCCTGAATCTGTATTCAACTATAGCCAAGATGAACTTGAGGAATTTTTACGAGGAGTAGCTGATGCTACAGTCCATTTTGATCGAGCACCGATTTGGGAGTGGATGGGAAAATACCGCGACAATAGGTTATGGCAATTACGTTTTGCAGCAGTTTGCGATAATCCCCAATTTGTTTTTGATTTATGTCATCTAATGCAAGACAAGCTGAACACACCAATATTTATTATAAACTGGGCAGGTCTTGATAGTTACAGAGGAAAAAGAGACATATTTGTTGAAGTCTGGGCTCTCAATTTGCAGAATTTTCCATTTCCATTATTTTATAATAGTTGGAAACAAGAGCATTTTGAACAAAGTTTAGATGAAGATAATAAGAAATTAAAATCTCGAAACGTTAAGAAACAAGATATCAGTCAACTAAAAGCTTGCCCTCGAAAGTCAAAAAAAATGTCTGACTATATGAAAAGATGTAAGGCATTTTTTAATTGCCCTAAAATTCCTCAAAGGCTTCTAGCTGAATTCTCTGGTTGAGAACACATATGGAAGAGAGCGAACTAAGGAAACTGGCTGCCAAATACTTAAACAGGAAATTTTCTAAACATAAGATTATAGTTCCATTCTTTGATTTTCATAAAGAAGGTATGACTCTTTCTAAATATCTAAGAAAAACATTTTTTGGAGAAGAATTACGCAAATTACCTTACTTGGAAGAAGTCGAGATAAGACCAGATATTGTAGGAATAATTGATCTTCCAGAAACCACGACTTGGGCATATATATTGGGGGAAGCAAAAACATCAACTGTAGAAATGAGTGATTTCCGTCAATGCATGAATTATATGACCGTCGCACATCCATTCGAAGGTTTCTTATTTTATTGTGAAAAGATTACAGAAGAAGTAAGACGGAACATCTTAGCTGACAATCACAAATACTTAGGTTTGAACAAATGGGGAAAACTGGTCACAAAACGCGTCAAACTTGCCGCTTTTAAAAGAAATAGATTTGCTAATGGTAGACGAGATATTTAGAGCAATACGTGCGCACAATCCTTTTTTGAATCAATTTGGGTTTTTTGTTTCTTTTTTTGTGTGTTGATGGAGCCTCGGGCGGGATTTGATCCCGCGACCAACAGCTTACAAGGCTGCCGCTCTACCGGGCTGAGCCACCGAGGCATGCCATTCTCTACGGTTTGTTAATGTTCTATTTAGGACTAGCCTATAGATTTTCCGTTTCCAAAAAATGAAACGCAGAGAAAAAAAGGAGAATTCCCCATTTATTCAATGAACTTTTCGGGTGAAATATAGTTGCCATATTTTTCTTTGGCGTCAAGGAGCCGCTCGTATTGCTGGTTTAGTACCCAAAACACAGCTTCGGGTGTGTAAGTGACGTTCTTCTTGTAGAATTTCCTCACTCGCTTAATCTTAGCCATGTTTTCTTGAACTCGAATGCTAAACTGTTTAACGTAATCTTCTTTGCTGTAGTCTTTATCTAGCACCTGCGTAAATCTTCATATTTTGGAATGTAGCCTGTGGGCGTCTTTATTGCATTCACTTCATCGTGGACACGTAGTTCCATCCATTTTACCCAAACATGTTTGTCTTTAGGGTCGTTGAGATATTTTCCTTGTTTATCTTGCAAGAAGTAGTTAACTCCAAAGATAACAGGCAGTTTCTTGAGCTTTTTCCCAAAGTCAAGGTTATTTCGAACGTTCTTTCCTAAGGGAATAGAGATGAAGTCCTGAATGCTCATCATGTTAATTTCGGGCACCCCTTCTTTGCCAATTGTAGCGAAAGTTG
>SMTZ1_10002954_pt1 | contig 17125 bp, 17 predicted proteins | sample DeeMarSWOR136_30_FD_25667 | JGI IMG/M metagenome (IMG submission 25667)
AGAAGAAACACTATTGATATACTGACAAGCAGAATACTTTTTGGTATTCTTGTTTTCTTCTGTTTCATAGGACAGACACCTGTTTACTGGAGACTCACAAGAATAAGAACTAATCCTGTTCCTACCTCAAGACCTGTCATCGCTTTCCCAAGGATAGCGCCCTGAGCTGTTGCATAATCAGTCACCTTCATCGCATACCCTGGAGTTGGAGACGTTGTCAATAAATCACCAGGTTGGATAGACCCATATGAGGCATCACAGAGACCATAGACCCGACCAGCTAAGGCTACAGGATATTTTCCGTATGCCAATGATCCTTCCTGACCCAATATCACACCTGGTTTGATATCACCAGCACCACTAATAATCCCAGCAACACAACGATCATACGCTTTTTCTGAAACCTTTAGTTGTCCAGGGTTCTCAGCATCAATCGACAACACCATGCCCGGTTTCACCTCATCATTTTCTTTCACATCAAATGGCTCTGCGATATCACTACCACCTTTTATACAAAGTTCACTCATAGCACCACCCATAAACGTCCCCGTTGCCATATTCCAAAATGAAACAGCGTTAATATCTGACCTAAAACTCCCTATCTGAACATCGGCTCCCCAACCATCACCTCCGATATACGCAGCTTCATTACCAGCACCGTCAACTCGTAAATAATCACCAGCGACATGCAACTTTTCTTGCGGTGAGCTTGTTCCGATGCCTACATTTCCTCCTATTAGCACATCATCCCATACTGTCAAAGGCGCGTAAAAATTCACATCCTCGGTTGATATAATACCCCCGTGTGATATCAAATACTTTTCTGCTGTTACATTTTCTCCTGCCCATACGTCCTCGTATGCAAAAATATTCGTGCCTGCGGTCATATCCTCAAATGCTACCATGTTCCCGCTTGCTCTTATATCTCCTTCAACATCCAGCGGATATATAGGCGCGGTTGTTCCAATACCTACGTTGCCACCCATGATTGACATAACATTATTTTGATTTACCTGATATTGAGGATATTGAAAATCTAATCCAATTCCTATTGAATTCTCACCATTTACATAAATAGATTTACCCATGGCTGTTGAAAAAAATCCATTAGCAGTCGTATCACTTCCCATTGCAGTAGACATGTATCCACTTGCTGTTGTACCATATCCTGATGCAAAAGAATGATCCCCACTAGCAGTAGTTCCAGTACACAGTGCGATGGAACCTATGCCACTTGCTAATGTACCTTGACCAAGAGCAGTTGAAGAATAACCACTAGCAATTGTGTTTGTTCCCATTGCAGTTGAGGCCGTACCATTGGCTTTTGAACCATATCCTACAGCAAAAGAAAAATTACCTATATTTATATTATCCCAGCGATTTCCATATGTATAGCCAGCTCGAAAAGCAGCATTAGATGGTATCCACATAAGCCGTGTTCCACTTCCGGAAGTTGGTGTCCCACCTGTTGTTCCATTGAATAAGACCGCCCCGTTATTCACCTGTAGTTTTGCGAGTGGTGATGTTGTGCCGATACCGACATTTCCATTGATATAGTAAAGATCATTTCCATTTAGACCCCAGAGACAAGGTATCACTGGTCCGATCCATTCTCCTGATGCGTCGATAATCACAACGCCGTTTATTGCGAGATCACCGTAGATATCCAATTTCGCTGCAGGGGTTTCTGTCCCGATCCCGATATTGCCCGAGTTCATATTATACATATGCGGTGGATTTGACCAGAAATTCCAACCACGTGGTCCAGCTACTAAAGGGTTCTCTAATGCGATAGTTACCGGTGTCCCATCAGTAGTAATCTGTTCATTCAACGATGGTTCAGCCAGTGGCGCTATTTCCTGTGTGGTATCATAATTGTTCTGTTCATTGATCTGTATTCCTATCGCAGTTGAAAGTACTATCGTTATAAACATTGCAAATATTCCAACGCTCATCACCAGCGTTTTTATTTTACTATTTCTTTTCTTCATTTTGTTTTCCTCCATCAATTTTTTACTAACATCCCACAAAACAGTCTCTTCTTTCCTACACTTATTCGCATAAAAAGCCTGTTCCTCCTTCACAGTTGTTATTTCATAGTAGAATTTAAATGTTTGGAACCAATAAAAATTATAATAAATGGGTTGGTGGGGAAGCAGCGACACGGTTTATACGTATGGTTCTTTTGGTGTGAAAATCAAAGAAAAAAAGAAAATGTGATTTAATTTAATTTTCAATAATGTGGTTCTCCACAATTTGGACAGAAAATTATATTCTTTTTTTGTTTACTCTTCAAAATATGGAGACAAAAATTACAAAACTCATAATTTTCGTTTTCTTTCATAATATTTAACTCCTTTTTATTTTTATTAAGGGTTGTCTTTCAAGTTTATAAATTTTTTTTAACACCTGTTACCGATTTAACACTTCATGGTCTTTTCTGCTCAACAAACGTTTAGTACAAAAACACTGTTTCGGTTGGTTTCTCATAAAAAAGGGATAGTAGTGACACAGTTTAATACTTGTAATGTGTTGTTTTCGTTTGAAGGATTGACAGAGTATTGTCGATCTGGAGAAAAGAGTGGCAGACTATCTGGAAGTAAACCCTTCTGGGCAATATATGAAGAAAAAAATTTTCTGTCGGGCTCTGTTTACATGATCGAAAGGAGACGTAACTTATCATGCTGTTCTTGATGATAACTATACTGCTTCACATACAACTTCTTAAAAATCGTTCAGACGATACTTATGCATATAGGGTTCAAAGCCATACCTCTTAAAATAGGCGAAATATAGGTATACTGTTTACAGATTCATGCAGGACTTTTTCATAAATCTTCTTTACCCATCGCCTTTTGTTTACAATAACTCATCAGAGTTGGTGAAGGAAAATATGACTCTTTGAACTGTCTCTATTTTATATATTCATATAAAAAATCCTTTAATTTTCCATTCATATTCATGTTCGCATTCAATAAAATGGTTCTGCACGAATGACATAATGAATTTATATTTTCTGTTTTTTCAGTTAGACACATAATACACTTCATTGATTTCCAATCCCAATATATTTTTTTATAACACTTTCTTACTTAAAAACATATTCTTTAACATCTGTTATCAATCAGGTTATATTTACAGAAACGCTCCAAAAAAACGATTTATTTATTAACAAATGACAAATACTTGTTCTGAGGAGAGAAAAATGACATATATATGTAGATGGTGTGATAATAATTTTGAGGAGTCAGGTGAAAAATTAATTGGAACGGAATTTAAAGATGGCGTATTATGCTGTCCTCGCTGTGGTAATATAACCTATGGCTTTCTTGTGATAAAATAATTTTAAGTAATTTGAAAATGGGCATCGTACTTACGATATTAAAAAAGATCCGACCTGTTGGTTAATTTAAATCTATCATCTTTAAACAATGAGATTTTTATGCAGATAGTTCAATGCAATGTCGATAGGTCTTTACCATATTAGACAGAGCACATGCTATTGTGACTGGTCCAACACCACCCGGAACAGGGGTGATAAGTGACGCGTTTTCTTTAACCGATTCAGAGTCAACATCCCCTCTAATCCCTTTAAGAGTTTCAATTATACCAACATCAATGATTATCGCGTTGTTTTTTATATAGTCTCTGGTAATGAGATTGGTCACACCAGCACCGGTGATAAGTATATCAGCTTGTAAGGTGTACCGCTTTAGATTCTGGGTAAATACATGACAGACTGCGACGGTCGCATTTCTATTTAGTAGCAGTGCTGCCAAGGGTTTTCCCACAATATTACTGTGATTTACAATGACGATATCCTTTGCCTTTAGTGGAACCTGTTCATGCTCTAAAATCGTAAGAACAGAAAGAGGAGTACAGGGGACAAGATCCTCATCGCCGATAAGAGTCCTACCAAGGTTCTCTGGGTTAAATCCTTCTACGTCCTTCTTGGCAGCAACCGTGCGCATAAGCCTGGTTGGTGAAATATGCGATGGGGTAGGGTATTGGACGAAAATTCCATGTACTGCAGGGTCGTCATTTAGGCATTTTATGGTCTGAAGGATAGTTTTTTCTGAGACATCATCTTTAAAATGCAGGATTTTTGAGAGGATTCCGACCTCATCACAGGCAGCATTCCGTAATTTTAGATACAGTTCAGATGAAGGATTTTGTCCGATGGCGATGGTTGTAATAACAGGTGTAGTCTGATATTTCTTTTTTAATCGTCCAATGTCATAATTAATATTTTTTCTGATTTCTTTTGCTATCTGTCTTCCATTTACAATTGTCGCTGTCATCTTTTTCACCTATGGGTATTTTGGTTTAAGTTTTGTCCCAATCGCGTAAAATTGTGGGAAAAAATTCAGTTGAATGCCTTCATCAAGTGATTTGAGAAATTCATATTCCCACTGATCTATTTCTTTTTCAGAGAGACCTGCGTCCTTTAATGTCTTGATGTAGAAGTCACGGGAATGAAAATAGTATTGTTTATCTTCTTCACAGGACCATATCCTGTTGTTGCCAATTCCAATAATTGTCTCAAGTCCTGCATTGACAAATAAATTACGTAGTTTTCGTCCGATATGGGGGTCGCCGCCTTTTTTTCTTATAGCTTCCCCTGCAAACAAAGGGTCTACTTTTTTGTTTTCCGGCCAGTGTATCTTTCCCCCGTAATCGGGTTCAAGGGAGGCAAGTACTTTTCCATATGGTTTTACGACTCGTACCATTTCATTGACGACCTTCTGTGGGTTATCTGCCCACATCAACAGTAAATTACAAGTAACTAGGTCAAAGGTGTTATCAGCAAAGCAGAGTTTTTCTGCATCTGCCTTGCAAAGGATTGTGTTTACATCGTCATTTAGGATCTTTTGAGCGACCTTAAGAAGTGTGTCAGAGCCATCAATGGCTACAACCATACCTTTCGTAAGTCGTGCGATGTCTCTTGTGACAAAACCAGAGCCACATCCAACGTCAAGAATGAGAGTCGCGTCTTTTAATCGTACTATAAGATAAAGCGGTAAGCGTTCTTCTGCAGTCTCTAACGCTTGCAACTCAAGCTTTTTAATAAAATCAATAAGTTCTTCGTTTGTTCGTTTGTGAAATTTATTTTCGGTTTTTTTCATTATATGTCCAGAAAGAGAATTTACTGTGATGCTATAAGATTTTCCAGTGTATGTAAAAAGACAATTTAAGAAGGTAGGGTCTGGGACACAAGAAGAGGTGATGCTCGAAAAGGAACACAGACCCTCCTTCGTCATGCTTGCGTTTAACTTGGAATTTTTTTCTTCTTTTTACCAGGTAGATCTTCATATTTTCCGACAAAGACGTACCCATCGTTTGTTTTGCGTAAGAGTCCTTCATCAAGCATCATGTCAAAGACTTTATCTGATACTTTGACATTTTTTTCTTTGTTATTGTCTATTTTTATTTTGTAATATGGGGTTTCATCGGTGAGGTAGGTTTGTTCCAATTCATACATAATATTTATTTTTGGCATGTCTTATCTCCTCATACTTACTTTTGATACATTCTAGCATGTTACTGTTTCACAATATTCCTATTTAAACGTATGCGGTACAAATGCCATTGTGGAAATTTATCAAAGAGTCTGAAATTATTTTTACCTCCTGTAAAAATTGGAAAAAAGAAAATATTTAAATAGAACCAAATCGTTGTTCAATTGTTCTACAACTATAAAACTAAGGAAGGTGGAAAATGGAGAGTATGTTAAAAAAAGTAGGCAGTTGGCTTTTCCTCATCGGAATATGTGTCGCCCTTCTTGTGGGGTTGATTTTTGGTGCAGGACAAGCAGTAAACGCAGATCTAACAGATTTTGAAACACCGCTGGGAATCATCGTCGCCGTCTTAGGATTTCTCGTCGGTATCCTCTCGTTCTTCGCACTTGGTGCGATAACGCAGGAGAAAGTACCAACATTTCTGATCGCGTCAATCATTTTAATCGGTCTAGCGATTGCGGTGTCGCAAACCACATGGATATTTGGTAATTTCCGTGATTTTGCACCTTTGTTTATCAACATCACGCAGTATCTCGCTATCTTTGTGGCCCCCGCTGCCATAATCCTTGTGATCCGCTCTCTATGGGATGCAGCACGTACAGAAGAAACAACAACAAAGTAAAACACATCTCCTTCTTTTTCTTTTTTTTATCCCCGTTTAAAAAGAAAAACAAAAATTTTTTTATAAATAGAAAATAAGAAAAAATAAATAAATAGATTTTTTTTATGTTTTATTATCAGGAAGTTTCTTTGCTAACCCCCACAGGTTTTCAAATTTTCCATTCAAAAGTTCGATATCCTCTAGGTTCACATATGCAGTTCCTACATAACAAGGCTCGGAACCCTCTTCAGTCAGAATTTTTATGCCATTTACCGCAAGTTCCTTGCCAAAGACATAATTGCGCATCGTTCCAGAGGTGTTTTCTGAGAAGTAACGGATATCAAGGTTATCCCCATACGCATTCTTCAATTGTTTGGCAATATCAATATTCGTCTCCGAATCAATGAGAAGTTCGATTTTTGCTTCTAGCGCTAAAAACTTCTTAAAATAGCGAATGAAAGGTTCATCGAAAAATCGCTCTCCACCAATCTGCATTCGAAGGTTATTTTTCTTCTCCAAACAATTATTTAATATATTATATAATATCCATTTGCCGCTGTAACGAAGCGTGACGTTTCCATCACGTTTAATTTTGATTCCATAGGTTTTGAAATGGTCATTATATGCTGTTGCATATTCATTTTGTCGGCTCTGCATCGCAGCAAACGTTTCTGGTGCTATCACGGGTTTCAGATCATCTTTGATGTCTTCCCAGATGACTTTCGGGTGCACTGGAAGGTAACTTTCCCTGCCGAAATCTTCCTCAGAGTGCGCTGAGAACAATACCTCAGCTATCAACCCGTTTTTAAGGAGCGAGTTTCTACCGGTTTCCAAAGGTCTCCGTGTAATATTTGTAAGCTCCTCAGCAGTTTTCAGAAACTCAGAAAACTCCTTTGGGCAATCGATGATAAGGATAGTATAATAGGTTGCAGCTTCCCTTGGACGATCAATCTTCATCCTTTCGAACATCATTTCAAAATCTTGGATATAATCAAGTTTAACTTTAGTTTTGTATTCATTATTTCCCATCCACGAACACCATCCATTTCTTTATCAAAACACATGTTATATGTTTTTTTATAGTTTATGCATGCATATGTACCTGCATTTCAAGTTCATTTTACAAAACTATGAAAATATCAAAAATATTTCATTACCTTGATTCTTGCTTGATAGGAATTACCGATATCATCTGATGCAATTGCGGTTATCAGTTTTTTTCCAAAACAAGGTTCCTCCCATCTCCAGACATATGGAGGAGTTGTATCTGTTGCTTTATAAACAGAATCGATATAAAAATCAACTCGTGTTATGTGTTCATTTGCTGTATTTACTATAATGTCGATGTTCCCAATAATCATGGTGAAAAAAGGATTGTATAGAATTTTTCTATTGAAACAAAAGATACCTTTGTATGGTTTGCTTATTTCTGTGCTATGATTGATTTCCTGATAAATGATTTCAATGTCATCGTCATAAAGAATATCATTTCCTGTAACCCAACATGGGATCATCCATCCATTTCTATCGATATCGATGCCTTGTTGGTAATAAGCTGCCCAGAGAAGTTCCATGCAGTATATTTTTTTTGCTGATTTGATAGGCAGGGTTGTGTCTGCAATCTTAAAGCCAAACCAAGGGAAATCAAAAAAATTTTGATAAGAGGAGCCAACCATAGTAATCGCCCATGCAACAGCGGCATGCTTTTGTGATTCATTAGCGGTTTTTACCCGTAAAAAAACAAGATTTTGTTGCCATTCATGAAAATGAGAATAATCTCTAAAACGCACGATACCATTTGCCTCAACAAGCGTATTATTCCCGATATAGATAGCTCCATGTTCATTATATAACCCCGGTTGTTTCCAAAGATTTGATTGGTCAACTAAAAAATCAATTAAGACAAGATCTCCTATTTCAACGCAGTCAGGAATGGTTGTCTCCTCAATCGCCAACGTTTTATTTGCAGGGGCATCTGAAAGAGGGAGATGTGTTTTTCCCAAAATACTATTGCTCGCTAGCGATATACTTACACTCAGAAATAGGAGTATCATTCCAAGGATAACTCTTTTTTTTAGGAAAAACGTTGTTTTCATATCTTTATCCTATTATAAATATTCAATAATTATTTTATCAATAATATAACTAACAGTTCCCTTTTTAAATGTTATTGAGGGAATTTATTAAACTTAAAAATACGAATCACTAAATATATTTTATTGATTTTATGTTTAGAAATGAACATCTTGAATTTTTATTTTATCCTATAAAAATGTATAAAGAATATTGATGTGGTTTGAGTTGATCAGCGGATTTTAATATTTATTAAGGAGAACAATTCTATATTTTTTTCATTATGTTTGTTGTAAATGTTTGATTTTTTCACTTAATGCGATAAACATAAAGACCTATGAAGCACTCGCTTCTTTAAATATTAATAATATTGTTGATTCTTGTGTGATTTTTGTGATGATTAAAAACAATGGTAACGTTGATGCTAAGAATATCATTTTGATAATTTGTATCACCAATGATATGTTTCAACTGTTTGATAGAAACCATAGCGACCTCTATCCTTGTCTTTCAATAGATAATCTAAAAAAGGATACTTTAAAAATGTATCATATTTATGACATTTTTCATTTTTTTCTTTATTCGATGTGAAGGAATACAAATTCTGATCGAGAAGGAAATTAATGAAAAGATTATTTCTTTTAGATAATAATGTGGAAAAGTCCCACCACATTCAATAATCCAATTCCTTATAAAAGGAAAATCTACTGTTATTTATTTCCTATTTCTGCGCTGTTTTCAGGCCATTTATACGGACGATTTCGTCAACATATCGTCGACAATCTCGTTTGATTTCTGCGAGTTGTTGAGGAGGGATGTGAAACGACTGTTGAGCAAGCTCCAATGCGAACACCAACCCATGGACAAATGCTCCCATGGGATAGTCTTTCTCCTTAGAAAGATTAAAAAAATCATCTGATATTTTAAAGACCTCGTTTATAGTGTACGACTCCCTAGATTTCGCGTCATTCCTTGGTGTCTTTATCTTTTTTTCATTCTTTTTTTCAACCATTCTCTCACATCTTTTCCTATATACATATACATAATAATTATTCAGATATTGTACAATTGAACCGTAAAGTTATTTCCTGTTTTATCTGATCACATCGCTCGGGATTAAATACTGTGATAAACATCAAGGTTAGTATCGCTAGTGGAACAAAAATCACCATTGCTAGTAATAAAATAATAATAATAGTTTTTAATATTTTTCCTGCAGTTGCAAAAATGCTACAAAGGGTTGGACGAGATGTGGGAGGATTGCATTTAATCCCTGTTGTTTTACACAGAGGACCAAAGATTGTCCAGCAAAAAAATCCTTTCGTTACCAAACAGATAGGTTGTGTAGTAATTTGACAGATTGGCTGTGAGGTGATTTGACAAAACCATCCACTTGTGATGTTACAAATTGGTCCAGTTGTGATATTGCTAGGACGAGCATTTGACGTTTTCGCCGCATTTTTTTGCTGGAAATATTGAAAATCCAAACTAAGGATTTTCTCAACAAACATATCTTTTGCATCTTGTTGGGGTAACGAATATAGTTTAGCAAACAATCGTTGATAGTCCGAGTAATCCTGCCGAATGATCTTGTTTAACTCAACCAAATTGTTTTTAGCAATGGAAAGAATACTATCCCATCTCTCTAGAGTATCATCATTTAAAAAACGAATCTGCTCTTTTATTTCTTCACTTGATAATTTTTTTAGTATATCATCTGTTAGCATTTCACGAATGGGGAGCGGGAATTCGATAGGTTTATTTTTACCGACATACATCGATAAAAAAGAAGGGGTGTTTTCGTGATCGACGATACTTTTTAGCCGATTATAAAATAATGGCGAATTAATATCATAGGTGCTAGATTTTATTGATTGGAAAGCAACCGTCGAGGTAAACGACACCAAAAGAAAAATGATTGCAACCCAAATACTAACAATTACTGTCTTTTTTTTCATACTATGTTTCATGACTACCGCTCCCTCTGGTCAAATTCATTAGCAAAGAGATATTTAAATATCTATTGGAAGCGATTATTTATTTGTTATCCCAGTCTCGTACTATTTTTATATACAATTAATGTACACAATTTTTTTTTTTTTAACAATTTTCAAATGGATAAATCTTTCCAAACGTTAGTGAACTCTTCATATAAGTCAAATGGTTTATATTGAATCAGCCAAGTTATGATTTCTTGTTTATTTTTAAGTTGAAATCCCTTATTTTCCCCAAACCGGCGAACATCAATAATGTTATATTTAACAAGTTTGTTTAGATGATAGGAAAGCGTAGAAGGAGAGACAGGAACGTTTTCGAGGATATCTTTATGTTGAACTATGTCATTTTTTAAAAGAAAAAGAACAATACGAAGAATGGTTTTTTGTCTAAGCACAGAAAGATAACGTTTATCTTGAGTACTGATAGTTCCTTTGATGTAAAAACGTTTGTATCCTGTTGTTTTTTCTGAGGTGATGATCTCATGTTTTTCAAGGAAATAGACATGATATTCAACATGTGAGATTCGCATTTCGAGGATATCAGCAATTTTACTAAGATGCAGACCAGGGTTTTTTAAAATTGCATCATAGATTTTTCTTCTCGTTTCTAATTCAAGGACGTCCTCCATAGCACTCTCTCTATTTAACTAACACTGCAATGAAGAGAAAGATGAGGATAAGTAGGTCAAAGACTTCTAGGATGAAAAGCGTGCTATTATTCGCAATCTGTGCAACGAAAAGCATGATGCTAACAAAAAGGGTTTTTATGAAAAAAAAGAGAAGAACAAGATTGACGAAAAAAAGTTTTCTATTCCTTGATTTACGATAACTATTTAGGGATATTAGCAGCAAACCAAAAGAAAAAACTGTCGTAAATCCTATGAAAATAATATTGATTAACGAGATAGTATCCAAGCACTCACCTCATGTTTTCAATGAAGGATTTATATGCATATAAAGATGATTGTTGCTCTTATACTTTCTTTCTGTAGTGTATTACTCCGTAGAACACAACCCCCGAAATAAGACAAGCAATCAAATAGATCACTGAGAGATATTCCACTTGCAGTACGGACGGAAGAATTGTTCCAAGAACCGAAAAGACACCGATTTTCGGGTCATGTAGAATGTTTTTTCCACGAGCATAGGAAAAAATCACCTGAGTTTGTGTAAAGCTGCTTTGCTCACCTTCATAAAAGGTTTGTTCTGTCTTGGATATAACAGCTACATTTACAGGCTTGGAAACATTGTCAACGATTGCATTATTGACCCATGAGAAAAAACCATTACGACTGGATGATGTGATATTCATTTTACTTTCTTGGAGGTTATCATGATCAACTTGGTCATAGGTCCTTTGTTGTGTGGTAATAGTAAAAGGTGTTTCAACCAGCGATTGAAGCGCAAGTTGGCTTGCTTGGTTCATAAATGGGTAATCACGAATGTTAAAATCAAATTTTATTTCTTTTGGAGTAATGGTCGAGTTCATAAACGAGGTTTTTTTATCGGTAACATAGATAACGATTCCAAAGAGATCATCAAGAGTATTTGTTCGAATAATCGTCATTCTTCCCCCCTCAGATGTTATAGTGCTTGTATACGTTATATTTGCAAATGTAACATTCGAAAAATGAATAGTGCTTACCACAGCATCATTGTTGTCATATTGACCATTAGCATTTCTATCAATATATTCGATAAGCCGTTCGACAATCAATCTGAAATGCTGTTCATTGGTATTTCCTATTTGTGTAGAACTAAATGACAGTAGGAAGACAGGGGCAGTATCGATCGAGAAAAAAATATCTAACATTTCATCAGCTGGAGCCTCACCATATCGTGAACGGATACGAGTGCAGTTTCCTTCTCCCTCAATAGTCATTTCTTGTACCTGATATTGGTATCGTGACTGAGAATTCTGTGTATTATCTTGTCCACCAGGTCCAATTTGACCGGGATTGTTTTCACTAGGCCCCCCTATTTGACCATTTATATTTTCATCCCCGAACTCTTGACTTGAGGTTACTACCGGACCAAGTAAGGAAAAACTAAGAGATGTTATTAGAAGAAAAACAATCAGGGTTCGTTTCTCTGATTTCATAAGTTTCGTCACCAATGTCTATATTTCTTTTTTTATGCTTAAATAGGTTTTTGGAAGTTTATCGAATTTTTAAGAGTATATTAAATGAAAAATTTTCAAAGATTTTAGTTTAAAGCCACTCTTATAATCAATTCAAAAAGAGACAATTCTTTTTTAAAAAATAGATGTTGGGGATGGACAGGGTATTCCTCCCCAAAGTTTTTTTATGGTTGTGGTTGATTGTATTGGCGTTCTTTTCGCCAGCGCCATTGATGTTGTGCTGCCCAGATCGGCTGCCCAGGTTCACGATAGACTTCACCGTTGATCGTAAAGACACTCATCCAGCCCTCCGATTGGTAATGTCCTTCAACGGTCACTTCAGTATCAACAAGACCCAGGAGTTCATTTATCACAAGTTCAAGTTCTCCATCCAAATCATAATCAATCGCGGACTCCGCGGACTTGATATACATAGTCGGTCCGAAATGAAGTTCAACCTCTCCGATAAAAAAGTTTGTACCATCATACGTCAGGACACCCGTAAGTGTTTCAAGAGTACACCCACAGACACCAAGAATGTCTCGTATTTGGTTCATAATTCGTTGCATCTTCTCGGTACCATATGATTCGGTTTGTTTGCTGTTGTCCTCTCCTGCTTGATATTCCGCAGCAGCTGTAATTACTCCTGTTGTTAAGAGCAGCACTGCGACCACACATACTACTCGTTTTTTGATCATGGCTTTCAACTCCATTTTCTTTCTAATGACTTTTTTATGTTGACTTATGGTATTAATATATTCTTGGAACTTTTTCGAATTTTTGAAACCTTTTCGAAAAAACCTTTATTAAAATTTAACTATTTTATTATCCTTCAATGATGACGACTTTCTAAAAAAACAAGATAAAAGTCTTGAATGAAGAGTTGGAAAATTTTTTTTCTAGTTGAAACGAAATAATACCATTGGATATACAGTGCTATTGTGGACACCTAGGGTAACACGTATATGAATTATTTCTTCGAGAAATTCACAATAAGCTGTGGATACGTTTCACTTCCGTGAGCTACTGCACCTTGAGTCGAACGAAAACTTGCATACCCATAAGTTATTGGAACACCTACTTGATACGGGTCTGGCTCAACATTAAAAACAAGAGTAAATTGTTTTGTTCTATGGAAGAAGATTTTTTGGAGAAATACGGTCATATTCCATGAAACCCAGATATTTTCACCACTCCCTTCATAACTTGTAATTTGCTGGTAATCAATAGGCGTATGATTATAGGAAGGAGCATTTGAATCATTTAAAACAGAGTTATCCCAAGAGGTGTTTTCACATTCGTAGACAGCGATAAATAAATATCCAGAATTATCAAACTTTGGGTAGGGGATACCTTTTTCATACCCTTGTTTTTCGAAAAAACCAAGATCTGTCACAAATAGCATTATATTAGCGGAATCAACTTGGATTCCATCTGGAATGGCTGAAAGATTAAATTTAAGGTAAATCTCCTTATGAGCGATACTGGCGATTCCGGTATCATTCATTAGAACGTATTTTTCACAATACAATATGGTTTCGTTGGATAGGTCAGAGGTATCAGCCTCACTTGTTGGACTAAAAACAACTTGAGGCGGTACTACTGTTATTAACAGAAAGCTATTTGTTGAAGCACCACTATTATCTGTAACAATAAGGCTCACATTATATGTTGAAGGGCTCGTAAAGATATGGGTTGGGTTTTGTTCTTGTGATGTGGTTCCATCCCCAAAGTCCCATAGGTATGTGTCGATGCTTCCATCCTGGTCCGTTGCATTTGCACTGAAAGACACATTTAAAGGGGCAATCCCTACAGTCGAAGAGGTAAGGATATTTACCATTGGGGGTTTGTTTTCAATACACCCACTTAAAAGTACAAAAGCACATAGACTGCATATCACAATTAATGAGAGATATTTCTTCATTTCCCATCCACGGAACCAAAATAAGTTATTATGTTATAAATGTTATCGATTTTTTTAAATTTATTTTTAAATGTATTTTATAATATATTTACATTATATTTATATATTTAAAAAAATTCGTAAGCAAGGTTAAATCATGCTACGTAAGGAACTTTTTTGCAAAATACCAATGACAAACATCATTGGGAAGATAGAGTATATAATTAATATCGGAAATTAATATGATTATTGGGAATTTTTGCAACCATCAGTCCAGTTGTTTTCTATCTCCTGATTTGATTCCTTTGTTCATCTATAATTATGGTTCTCCTCTTTTTGTATACACTGTAGTTGAACCATCAAGGGTTAATGTAAGTTTAAGCGTTAGATCGTTATCTGAAAACGCATAAGTAAATATTGGATTATACCCTGAGGAGAGTTTAAGGATCAGTTCCTTATCCCTCACATCCCATGTTCCGGTTTGTCCTAGATATGAACATGTTCCATTTGAGAATAAATCCATAACCAAATAATTACTTTTATACCAAGTTCCAATGAATTTCTTTTTTTCAGTAGTAAGGGTATTAGTTACTTCATTGCATCCATCCAACTCAATACTAATCAGTATTAGTAGAACTACTATTAGTTCAAGTTGTTTTTTCATAGGTTTTCACTTTTGTCTAAATTTCTTTTATAATTGAATTTTATGAAGTAAACGGAGGAGTTTAATCATGTCCCCTTAATGTTTTCATTAAAATTTATATTCTTATTATTATCTATAATTACTAACTATTTTTTATTTTTTTGTATTTAGTGTTTAACATACGTATCAAAAAATATATAAACTAGATGTAGATATAAATTGTTGCTTTAAATAATATATGGAGGATGTTTTATGAAGAACGAAGCAAAAAGTACAAAAAGAACGCTAGTGAAAACTACATTGATAGCATTGTGTATCACTGCTATTCTGTTAATTAGTAGTGCAAATGCAGTTCCGATTATTACACAACTATCAGATGAGGCAAATGAAATAAGCATTCAAGAATTAAACGAAATACAGGCACATGAAAAAAATAATGTTCAAATTCAGGAAAAGACTATAGTACCTGAAAACAATCTGCAGGATACGTCTGTTGGTTACAGAGAAGATAATGATGTTGGTGTTGTTAGTATTGATGCTCCTGTAAGTGGTATGGCTTCTGGTGCATTTACCCCGACAGCTACTGTGAAGAACTACGGTACAACGAATTTAACGAATGTTCCTGTTGTATTCCAAATTGGTTATACAATCCCTGCTCCTGGTGGTTATTTCAATAATTTCGAAACCAATTATGGTGGATGGAGTAATTACTCATCCTGGGCGCCGTATATTGGTGACTGGCAATGGACCAATACTTACAATGTCGCTAATTATGTGTATGGGGCGTATCCCACAAGTGAGAAACCACCACAAAATGCTTTTTCTGGAGCGGGTTTATGGGGAACTATACTGTATGCTCCTTATACAAACGCTAATGGTTTTAGCTATCTTTCGCAGATATTTAATTTCTCAACGTTAGTCAATCCATCAATCTCATGGCGAAGTTGGGAACAAACATTCGGTAGCTTTGACTATTGTCAATTACGGGTAAACGGAGACCTTGTCTGGGGTCCAAGCTGGGATTATCAAAACCCAGAATGGAGACTACGAGAGGTGGATTTATCCAATTACTCTGGACTTAATAGTGTTAATATTACATTTGAAATGTGGGCGACCTCCGTTGTCAACTATGCTGGCTGGTACATTGATGACATCCTAATTGGTCAAAAACAGTTAGTTCCGGACGACTATAATTATACCATGCTGGTTAATCTTAGTGCTGGAGAAACCCTTCAAGTAGAGTTCCCAACCTGGACACCTGACGAATGGCTGACACAGGAAAATGTTACGATCAATTATGATGTTTGGGTTCAAACAAATCTATCGGCTGATCCAAACCCTGACAATGATCTCCTCACTGCTTCACTTAACCTTCATTATGGATTTTACCATGATATAGCGGTGGATAGTATCGTTTCTCCCGTTAGTGGTAACGCAGGTGTAATCACACCTGAAGTCAATGTGACGAATGTGGGACAGTTCAATGAAACCAATATCCCGGTTCGTCTGGTGATTAGCCAACCATACTTTGCCGAGTATTTTGACTCAACGACCTTCCCGCCAACCGGCTGGACGCAAGAAGAAGTCAATGAATGGAGACGGGTAACCACCTCTAACGCCGGAGGAAAATCTCCTGAGGCACGGTTATATTACTCCTATATTGTGGGTAATTATGCGTATCTGCAAAGCCCAGCGGTTGACACCACTGGAGACACCCAGCTAGTCGTTGAATTCAGAAGTATGATTGATAACAACTATGGTGGATCCTCCTGTAAAGTCCTGATTCGTGGCAATACACTTGCGAATTGGACCGATGTCACTCCCTGGTCTAATCCAATTAATGCTGATATTCCCGCAGCAAAATATGTCCTCAATGCGTCAGCATTTGTTGGAAATGCAACCCAGATCCGCTTCGAGTTTAACGGAACCTCAGCGGGGCTCTATTACTGGTATCTTGATAATATCACTATGTATCAACTTGATACCACAGAATATGATCAGACCATGAACGTCAATATAGATGTTGGAGACACCTTAAACGTCATCTTCCCAGACTGGACACCCTCTGATTGGGGAACTGCTGAAAACTTAGACATTCTTTACACGGTTCTTGCGGAGTCACAACTCACCCTTGATAACAACACCGCCAACAATGTCCTAGCTAAAGATATTCTATTGCATTATCCCTGGATGCATGATGTCGCGGTGACTGAGATCTTTTCACCAGAAAGTGGTCCTGCGCAGATATCACCAGTTAAGGTTGCTGTTGC
>SMTZ1_10002955_pt1 | contig 17122 bp, 15 predicted proteins | sample DeeMarSWOR136_30_FD_25667 | JGI IMG/M metagenome (IMG submission 25667)
GTCCAAAGTCGTGTTTGCATAGGTTAAGTCTGAAATTACGGCGTTCACCATGTTGATTCTGGACTGCAAGGCACCTGCAGTGTCTTCAAGAATGTGCAGTTCAACGCTTAGTTTTCGAAGTTCTTCTTCAACCTTGCTTGCCAACTTTTTCTTCCCCAACAACAATTTTTCTCAGGAGGAGATTTTCTATCTTGTCAGGTGGAACCTCCTCAACCCTCGTTATTTCTATGTGGAACCTTTTGACACGGTGCTTGCTACCCAGTTCCGCGTAAACCTTTTCCACAGCGTGTTCAGGCTTTATGGCGATCACCTCTTTCTTAAAAGAAGTTTCTAGGTTTGGCTTCCGAATTTCACCTATTACCCTGAAGACTTTCATTTTATTCCTCTTCCTTCACAACATCCAAAGCATTCCCGATTATAAACATCTCGGGTCCTGAGGTTAATAAACCAGCCACAGTCGCGTAACTATTACCGATCAGACCAGTGCCAACGTAAGGTATGCCACAATTAATCGTGCCTACATCAACGGGAACCTTTAACACGTTTTCTAAGAGTTTCCGCTCAGAGTCTTTCAACAAGGGGTGCGCTAAAACGCCTTTGTTTGTGGCAACAGCCAACGAACCAACATATGGTAAGCCAGCGATTTCACTTGGCACAGCTTCTACTCCTAAAGTTTCGGAGATTTTTTTAATCTCTGACGATTTTAATCGAGGGTCAACAATTGCTCCCCGGTCGTTTGCCAAAACCATGTTCCCATATGCATTCTTCTTGGTCTCCATTACTGTTATGTTTCCTTCAAAGGCAGACTTTATTGTCTCATTTTCCTCATCAGTGGCAAAGTGAGAAAGCAGTATTCCGTTAGAGTTTGCGCATGCAAGTGCGCCGACTAGCACCGATTTGCCGATTGTTACGTGTATCAGCTTAACTTTCAGCCATTTTCCAAATCTTTCGGCTTTCTTAAGCGGAACCCACTTTGGAATTATAGCCATTTTATCAGTGGCAAGCGAATATACGCCTATGCTTGCGCTCCCAACGAGGCTGGACAGGTAAATGGCCAAGGATTAGTCTCCTTCAGCCAAATAAACAGTGACATTGCCATCCTTATCCTTTGCAGCCCTTACCCGGATTTTTCGAGGAGGCTTCTCTATGCCCCTTCTCCAAACCCTTTCATTCACAGTATTACTCACGATAAGCTTTCTAGGCTCTTCCTCCTCTTCCCCTTCCGTCGGCGCCTCCAGCTTCATATGCCTCTTCACGAAATCTTTAATTATCCGCATTGCTTTGGGCGCCCTTTTGTTGGGTGGTGTAATATATGCCTTGCTTAGTGGAATTGTGTAAGTTCTCTCTTCAACGATTTCTTCCTCCATTTCTTTCGGAGGTGGTGGTTTAACCTCCTCTTCGGTTGGAGGAAGCTCTTCTTCAACTTCGACTTTTTCTTCTGCAGCCTCTTCTTCCTTTTCTAAAGTTTCCGCCGTTTCTATTTCTGCAGCTTCTTCCTCAGTTGGCTCTGCTTGTTCGCCTTCTTCTGCTTTCTGCTTTTCTTCTTCGCTTTCTTCCTCCATAAGGTATCCTCCTAAGCCTTTATTTTTCTGGTTCTCCAGTGCCTTCTTTTCGGGTGTGTTCTGAATTTTCCAGCTGTCTTGGCAATAACCCATGTTGGAACCGGTTTTTTCTGTTTTCCTGCCTTTGAAAGTCTCCTTTTTTTGGCTGTGGGCTTGTTTCGAGTCATGCTTATATTCTCCTTATCTTTGGTTCACGTTTACGGGCTTGTATTTGAATCAGTATCTGTTTAAGCTGTTTATCTGCTAATGGTATGGGCAGTTTTCCCTGTTGTGCAAGCTGAATTAGTTGCAATTCCAGTTGTGATGTGAATTCTGGTTTGACCATTTTCAGATTCGCCAGCCTTTGTCTAGCTTCTGGTGTCAATATGTTTCTAAGCAAAGCTTGCTTCTGTAGTTCCAGTTGTTGCTGTACCTCTGTTTTTTGTTGGTCTTCCGCTATTTCACGTTGCAATTCTAAAAGTTTTTTTCTTCGCAGTTTCTCCAGTTCGTTCTCTGACATTTCAGGCCCCTTTCTGTTATTTCTCCAGTTCAGGAATTTCGTCTGCTACTTCTTCTTTCAGCTCTTCAGCCAACTCTTCCAGAAGTTTTCTTCCCTTCTTTGTCACTCTTCTTCCACTGGTTTGAAAGGTCCCTACAAAGCCTGCGGCCTCCAGTTGCTGCAGGGCCTTTCTTATGATTGCTCCGCTCCCTTTGGCCGCATGATCAGGTCTGACACCGTAGTCTTTTCTTCCTCCATATTCAGCCCTCAACTTTTCTACGCCTATTGGCCCGCGAACGTAGATTTTTCGTAAAAGTGAAGCACATCGAATGTGCCACCAGTCTGGATTTTGCGGTGGTCTCTGGACGTGCATACCTGTTTTTGCGATTGTAGCCCATGGAGGTGGATTTGTCTCGTCCACATTTTTCTTTAGATAGTTGGCTAGTTTTTCAATGAGTTTGGAAGCTGGGACGTCGTGGGGGGTTATCAAGACTTTTTATTCCTCTTGTTTTTCCTTCAGTAAAGTCATGAAGCCTGATATAAAGGCTTTCACTTTTTACGTCGTTTATAAAGCATAAACGTGTGGCCTCTAACCTCAACCAACGATGCGCTAGTTTCTTGCGCTATTTTTGAGGCGATTCCCTTGGCTTCGTCCCTTTGAAGGGCACTCTTCAAAATCCTTATTTTGACCATTTCTTTCTTCTCCAGTTGCTTCTCAATTTCCCTCAATACTTCAGGTGAAAACCTATTCTTACCAATCCATACGGTTGGCTTCTCTCCACCTAATCGGCGTTTGACGCGGCGTTTTATTCGGACAGTAAGCTCATTCAATGCTTGACTTCTCCCTCAGTTTCAAAGGTATCCTCATCTGGTTGCCACAATTCAAACATGTGACTACCACGTGTGATTCTCTCCTTTGCTTCACACGCACACGACAATTCACACCGGGCAAAATAAAGCTTTTACAATGCCGGCAAACCTGGTGCCTGTATTCCCTAGGTAAGCGAACCTTGGCAGCCATAGCCACTTTTCTGGCAATGTCCACATAACGCTGAGCCAACGCAGGATCTTCCTGAATTGTTTCCCTTGCCAAGTGAAAGAGTGTTCGAATACGCTGTAGTGCTATGTTTTTAGTCGTAGCATCCATTTTTCGCACGTCACTCCAGCAGACTTGTATTGCTACTAATGAGATTAGTCTTTCCAAAAAAGCGTTAAACCTTGCACTAATAATTCTTGGCGGAAAAAGGCTGGTAAGCTTTTCAGTTATTCCATTGGACGCCTTATGTTTTCTCCGACGCTATAGAGAAAGATACGTGCTGAAGAAGGGCCTATTCGACTGAATTTCTTGCCGAGTTCCTTGATAACTAGGGCATAATTGCCGGATTTGTCCAAACTGTCTAGATAATGCTGGAAGGATCCGTATTCCTTTTTTATGTTTTCAAATTGTTTTGCATTATTTATTGTCGCGATTATCTTTGCCCGATTCCTCACTATTCTTGCATCCCCAATAAGATGCTGCAAATTTTGTTCACTGAATTTTGCAACGTCATCTATAGAGAAATTCTTGAAGGCCTTCTTGAAGTTAGGCCACTTTTTGTCTATCATTTTCCAACTCAATCCCGCCAGAAAAATAACTCTAGTCATGTTTTCAAAGTAAGCATCTTCGTTTGGAGGTCGTCTGTCTCGATACATCCATCTGGGAGGACTCCAACTTCCTTCACTCACTTTTTCCATCTCCTAAAAGCTTTTCATTATCTAGAATTGCGGCACATAATTATATAAATTGTTGTAAGAGTCCATGTCTATGCAGGATTTGACACATTTTGAAAAGTTAAAATAACGATATACTGCAAGTTACTAACTGAGATGCTAATAAGAGGGAATGTGGCTTGAAAAATCTAACTTTCTATATAGTCGATGTGTTTGCTGAAGAAAAATATGCAGGTAATCAACTTGCAGTCTTCAGATGCGAAAAGGTACTCTCCGATGCTGAAATGCAAAGAATTGCCAAGGAGATGAACTATTCTGAGACAACTTTTGTTTTATCAGAGGAAAAACAGGACGGTGGATACAGCGTTCGCATTTTCACACCAGAAAAAGAGTTACCTTTTGCTGGTCATCCAACGCTGGGAACTGCTTACGTAATACAACAGGAGATTGTTAAAGAACCTGTCAATACAATAGCCTTAAACTTGAAGGTTGGGCAGATTCCCGTTACGTTCAGTTACATTGAAGGACACGCAGGTGTTCTGTGGATGAAGCAAATACAGCCAACTTTTGGTCAGACTTTCGATGCTGAGTTAGTTTCCGAAGTTTTAAGGCTTGACGCTAAAGACATAGACAATAGATTCGCTATTCAAGAGGTTTCGACAGGAGTTCCCTTTATTATAGTTCCGTTGAAAACCTTAGATGCCTTGAAGAGGGCTAGAATATTCAGAGACAAGTACTTCGAGTTAATCAAAGATGTGCAGGCCAAGGCCATGCTCATCTTTTGCCCCGAAACAAGAGCACGCGAAAATGACTTGAGTGTCCGAGTTTTTGCTGATTATTATGGTGTCCCCGAAGACCCAGCCACGGGAGCTGCTAATGGTTGTCTAGCCGGGTACTTAGTGAAAAACCGTTATTTTAGAAAGGAACAAATCGACATTCGAGTTGAACAAGGTTATGAAATAGGGAGACCTTCCTTGCTTCTGCTGAGAGCGAAAGAAGAAGAGGGAAAAATAGATGTACACGTCGGCGGAAAGGTTGTAATGGTAGCCAAAGGAGAATTCCTCTAAATTACACTTGATGCAAAAGATGCATTTGCGTATGTTTCATAAGTGATTTTTGTGATTTTGGATTTATAATGTTTACAAGATGATGTTTGTCCAAGTCTAGAACTATCACCTTGCTACTAGCATTCAAAAAGACTTTTGCAATGTAGGGACCAACAAAGCCCACTCCACTAACAGCAAAGCCTTCACGTAAGTCCATCTCTAAATTTCATTCGCGCGTGCAGCTGATATACCGCGCAATTCGATTCGACATGCTGCTCATTTCCGAGGGATAAGTTCAGAGGCTTTCGTGGGGCAAGTTGTGACGCATAGTCCACAACCATAACAATTCTCTTCTATCACTATTGACTTTCCATTTTGCATTTCTCTTGCACCAAATATGCATCTTTCGATGCAATCGCCGCATCCAATGCACAGATCCATATTGCATGTGGCAATGTAGTCAGACTTTGCCACGAAGAAGGATTTCCCATATTTCAAAAGCGCTTGCAAATCATGGCAGCAACATGGACAACAACTACATATTGCATAAGCCTTCTGACCGGGCAAGTACAACGTAAGGTGGACTAGCCCGGCTCTATTAGCGATATCAAGAACACTTTTTGCCTCTTCAAGCGATATTTTCTTCGCGTATCCTCGTGATATTAGGTATTCAGCTTCTTCGTCTAAGAGAAGGCATGTGTCTACGGGATTTTTGCAATTTCTGAAGGCCACTCGGCATCCACACTTGGCAAGAGCAAAGAGTCTTGCCTCTTCTAAAAGCTTAATGGCTTGCTGCGTTGGCAATATGTATTGGGTTGCTGTAATCGCCTTTCTTATCGGTATGACCTTGGAAGAATATTTCAACTGGCCAGTTCTTATTGTTCTTTCGGTCTTCCTAATTCGTTTAGAAATATAATATTGACGAAGCATATGAAGATTCTCGAGTCCTAAGGCATCATACCTGTACTCTTCAAGATGTGATCGGATTATATCGTGAAAGCTTCTACACCTGTAAGCTTCTTGACCGTCAATTGTCTTCCTGTAGAGAAAACCTTTCTGATAAAGCGCCTTGAGCATTGAAACGATATTGCCCTGTTTCTTCTCCTCGAGTTTTTCTGCAACAGTGGAAGCTGTTAGAAACTTCTCTGTTATCAAAACTAGAATTCGGCTTTCTTCAGGCGATATTAATCTGGTTAAAATCGACATGAGGTTATCGGGAACCTCTAATTTCTTCTTTAGAGTTTGGTATTCTCTCATCGCGATTTCCTCTTTTAGACTTCATCAGAATCACGTGGCACTAGTGTGGCTATGCCTATATATAAGAGCGCGCGAAGTAGAGAAAGAGAAATGCATAACAGGTTTGTGACCTGAGGACGTGTTCTTATCCAAAAGTCGCCCAAATGCATCTTAAGAAGTTTGGAACATATTCAGTGGAACAATAAAAGACTATGCTGATACAGGACCTTTTGATATGGTAACAATCGATGCAAACCTTCTCGTTCAACGCTTCTCGTAAAGAAATAGTTTCGAAAGATGACGGTCAACTGGGAAGGTTTAGTCTGGATTTCTTGTTAAAATAGTGTCACTCAAAGTCTTAGGATAGAACCAAAAATACGTGCACGCATAAAGATCATTCGGAAACGCAAATGAAAATCCAAAAAAAGTGCGGGGGGTGGGACCTAGGCACGATTTTACCAGTAAAAAACCATACTAAATATGCTTGCAGAAAAAAAGTGCCAGCGCACGCCAGTATCACGTGTAAAACCGGGAGGTAAGAGGGAAATTGTGTTAATTCTCGCGTGCTCGTTCATTCCAGCTCTAGAGTATGCACTCTGTCATTGGCTGCTCAGGGATTTTCAGGGTTTTGATGGTTTTCGGATTCAGGGCAAACTCTTTTCCTCCAACTATTTTCAAGCTAGCTTGGATACCGCCGTTTTTAATTTCAATTATGTTGTACGAGTTTTTATAGAATCCTCTCAGTCTGTTGGTTGATACCGTACCAGCATAGAATATGTTCATCTTGCCCATGCTCCACACCCACGGGCGGTGACGGTGACCGCATAACACTAGGTCGGCACCATGTGAAATCAGACTCCAAAGGACGTCGCCGGCGTCTGAGATGATGTTTTTCTCCATTCCTGTATCAGGGACAGGCAGGAGGTGATGATGTAAAGCTACGATCTTAGCCTTATCTGCATATTTGTCTAAACACTCTTTCATCCAAAGTCTTTGGCGATAACCGACCTCGCCGCTGTCTTGATCTGGTCGAGAAGAGTTCAAGCCGATGAGAACAACATTTTTGAATTCTCTAGCTGAAGAAGGTTCTCCGAAGAAACTTGGAAACAACCGGTAACCCGTGGTTCTTGAGTCGTGATTCCCGCTTCCTACCAGCAGATGTTCGCATTTCAGCAATTGAATATAGCGTTTTGCCTCTTGAAACTCGTTGAATAGACCGTTCTCCGTCAGGTCGCCTGTTATAACTATCGCATCCGGTCCAAGATCGTTTATTTCGTCAATTGCCTGAAGTAGAATATCCCTTTCGAATCTGGGACCACAGTGGATATCAGACATGTGCACGAGCAACAGACAATTCTCTTTACCCATTTTAACCACCTAAAACGGAAGGAAACGAACAGACAGGTGCGAGTTAGCGTTTCCAACCCAATTACTTGTGGCGATATATCTCTCTAACGCGTTTGAAAAAGAAACTCGGGATATTCCTCAAACCCATTAGATTTCGCCTTCGATTATAGGCTCCCTCTGTAAATATAAGCATTTTGGCGATCTTGGAAATCACAAATCCACATGAAATGATTGCCGAGGTTCTCAGCATGCGTTACGACTACCGAAAAAAGACTAGGCCTTCCTAGGTTGGGATCATTGGACAAGTTACTTCTAGGCGAAATACTCATTCCACGATTTCATCTGGAAGGGTTCTTTTCTCCTTTGTTCAATCGCTTCTGTGAGGGCTTCAGCCAGTTCCATATTCAGTATCGTGGGAATGTTGAAGTCGATTGCATTTCTGCTGATGTAGTAGTTGCATTCTCTTTCGGTGTGGTCATCTTCAACAGGAGTAGTGATAACCAAGTCTATTTTTCGGTTGATCAAGTAGTCTGAGGTATTCAGCCCTTTGTCTTCATACCTTAGGGTTCTTGTTACAATTCCGTTCTCCAGCAAAAACTTAGATGTTCCAGGGGTTGCATATATTCTGAAGCCCATGTGATGCAGTCTCCTCGCTATTTCTAGGATTCTCGGGTCAAACTTGTCACGGACGCTGATCAGAACTGAAGAACTCTCTGAAGGTATCTTCAGTTGAGAGGCGATCAATGATTTTAGCAAGGCATCTGAGAAGCTGTCATCCAAGCATGCCACTTCGCCGGTTGAAACCATCTCGACGCCGAGCATTGGATCGGACCCTTCCAGTTTCATAAACGGAAATTGTGGAACTTTGACCCCAAAATGGTTGATCGTTGGGATTTCCGCGTTTTCCAGAGTTTTTCCAAGCATGACTTCGGTGGCAAGTTCTATCAGGTTTATATTTCTCGTCTTGCTCACGAAAGGTATGCTTCTGGAAGCTCGCAGGTTGCACTCTATAACATACAGGTCATCTCCTTTCAGAACGTACTGGATGTTAAAAGGACCTTTGATGTGCAGCGCTCTAGCTATCCTAATGGAGTTTTCCTTTATTTTGCTGACCGTCTTTTCTGAAAGAGTTATTGGCGGAATAACCATTGTCGCATCACCTGAGTGAACACCTGCGTTCTCTATATGTTCTATTACAGCTCCGATCAGAACGGTCTGTGAGTCAGATACCCCATCCACGTCGATTTCCTTGGCGTTTGGGATGAACTTCGATATCACAACAGACTGGGGTTCTGAGCCGTTGCTGGCCAATTTAAGATAGTCCTCTAGCTCGTCTTCGTTATTAGCTACTCTCATCGCAGATCCTGAGAGCACATAACTCGGTCTTACAATAACGGGGTATCCAGTTCTACGGCAGAACTCTTTAGCATCGTTTATCTCGTTGAATGCGTCCCATCTGGGCTGGCTTATTCCCAGCCGGTCTAGGAGTTCACTGAACTTAGCCCTGTCTTCTGCTGTGTCGATTTGCTTGGGATCAGTTCCAAGGATTCTTACTCCATAGTTGTGTAGGCTTAGGGCGAGATCGTTTGGAATCTGTCCTCCAACCGAAACAATGACTCCTAGAGGTTGTTCTTTTTCGTATATGTCGATGATTCTTTCGCAGGTCAGTTCTTCGAAGTACAGCTTGTCAGAAACGTCATAGTCTGTTGAAACCGTTTCCGGATTGCAATTTATCATCACGGCTTTAAATTGGTTCTTCTTCAGGGTGAGAACAGTGTTAACCGCACTCCAATCAAATTCAACCGAAGAACCGATCCTGTAAGGTCCAGATCCAAGGACTATGATCTGCTTCTTTCTGTCGAAGAATTCATCTTCTTCGTCAGAGTTATAAGTCAAGTACAAGTAGTTGGCAGAAAGACCCCTGACTAGAGCATCTATCCTTCTCACTTTCGGCATTATTCCAAACCTTTTTCTCAGTTTTCTGATTTCCTCTTCACTTCTTGCTTTGATCCTTCCAATCTGCTTGTCAGAAAAACCAAATTGCTTTGCCGTCAGAAGATTCTCTCTTGACAGATCTCTTTTTCGCAACGATTCTTCAAATTCGACGATTCTTTTCACTCTTCTAAGGAAGAAGGAGTTTATCTTGGTCAGCTTGTTTATCTCTTTCACACTGAAACCTTCTTTGAAGGCTAGAGCGATGTGAAAAAGCCTCTTGTCTGTTGGGTTCTTCAGAGCATTGACGAGTTCTCTCTTCTCCAAGCCGTGATCTGCTTCTAAACCCGCCTTGCCTATGTCTAACATCCGAACTGCCTTTTGAATCGCCTCTTCAAAAGTCCTTCCAATTCCCATGACTTCTCCAACAGACTTCATCTGAGTCCCAATCTTCCGATCTACTCCCCTAAACTTCTGCAGGTCCCACCTCGGCATTTTGACGACAATGTAATCTAATGAAGGCTCAGTAAAGGCTCTCGGAATCTTTTTCTGCAGATTTGGCAAGTCGTGTCCAATCGAAATTTCGGCTGCTACATATGCCAGAGGATAGCCTGTGGCCTTTGAAGCCAACGCAGAAGACCGGGACATTCTTGAGTTAACCTCGATGACTCTGCAGTCTCCGTCTTTGTTCAGAGCAAACTGGATGTTGCATTCTCCGACAACGTTGACGGCTTTCACTACTCTGACTGCGATTTCTCTGAGTTTTTGGGATTCAGACTTTGATAATGTCTGAGCGGGAGCGACAACGATGCTATCTCCAGTGTGAACTCCCATTGGGTCGAAGTTCTCCATGTCGCACACGATGAGGCAGTTGTCCGAACAGTCTCTAAGGACTTCATATTCGATCTCTTTCCATCCGATCACACATTCCTCTATGAGCACTTGGTGTATTCTGCTCTGTGCCAGTGCTTTTTTCACAATTCTCTTCAGTTCTTTCTCGTTTCTTGCGATTCCGCTTCCCAAGCCCCCTAGAGTGTAACCTGGTCTCACTATAACGGGATAGCCTATGGTCTGTGCAATCTCTAAAGCCTCTTTTGCAGATAAGGCGGCCTTGCTTTTGCAGATTTTCACGTTGGCGTCTTCCATAGTTTTCCTGAAGAGATCTCTGTCCTCTGTCTTGTGTATGTCTTTGACCGACGTTCCCAGAACAGCGACACCATACTTGTCAAGAACGCCTCTCGCAGCAAGCTCTGCCCCGCAGTTCAAAGCAGTCTGTCCACCAAATCCAAGCAGAATCCCGTCTGGTCTTTCTTTTTCAATGACCCTCTCAACGAAGTCCGCATTGACCGGCAACAGATAGACTCTGTGAGAGAATCCTTTATCTGTCTGGATAGTCGCTATGTTCGGGTTGACTAGAACGGTCTCTATTCCTTCTTCTCTCAGCGCCTTCAGGGCTTGAGAACCAGAATAATCAAACTCGCCTGCTTCTCCGATCTTGATGGCTCCTGACCCGAGAACCAGAACTTTTCTCACTTCATATTTAGCCGGGATTTAAGCCTTCCGAAACATCCGTACAGCAAACTATAAAAACCTTTTGATCCAGCGGGACTGCGCGCGCATTTTCGCCAGCAAATTTTGCACAAACCATAACCCCCACTTACAAAACCAGCAGATTAGGCTCTTCTAGCGAAAACAAGCTCAAAATAGGCGCTTAGATTCTGGTGCGGGGGGTGGGACCTCCGCACGATTTTACCAGTAAAAAGGCATACCAGATATGCCTGCAGATATACACGTCACCAGCGCGCGCTGGACGGTTACCACGCGCGCTCACAATTCTAGTGAAATATCAAAACAATTTTTCCTTTAGATTTGCATGCATGAATAGAGCTATGATTTTTGTTTTTCCCATGACGTTGTGTAAATTAAAGAGGTTAGATTTCTTCTTTTTGTAGGCTATAACTGCCAATAGTGTTGCTATCATGAATAGTGGTAGAAGTACAAATGATGGGAACTCTGGGACTATGATTATTTCAAGCGTTGAATGTTGGTAGTTGAAGTATATCCATCTATGAGTGCCACTGTCATAAAGTGTGTAGTTTACAAAAGACGGTTCTATGCCGTTAACAATGACTTGGTAAGTTTCATTCATTAAAGCATGAGGAATACAGATTCTGATGAAACCAAATGTTTGATTCGAAGACATGTTGGAAGCATGCATTATAATAGTATGGTTTGCTTCGAAATACTCAAAGTCTTCAATCGTAGAGTTTGAGATAACATTCACCTCATGCCCCAGAGACGTGTTGAAACTGGAAAACATTCCCATCAGAGGATAACGGTCTGTGTTATTTCCGGGAGATAATGGAGAGTCGCCTGTTCCGTCATGGTTTGAATCTATGTATGGGTACCAGTACAAGGGATACCAATAGTTTCCTCCTGAGGGATAGCCATTATCCCAAGCATTTAGTAAATCTGGGAAAGCGCGAATGGCATGTACCGTGTTGTAAATAAAGTTATTATGATAAATAGAATTGTTTGCTGAATTCTCCAGATAGATGCCGCACTCATTGCTCATAATGTTGTTTTCAAATAATCTATTGCTATTTGAAGATGCTAGATAGATTCCGTCTCCTTTTGGTTCCGGTAAATCGGGAACAGAATTTTCTGTGATATTGTTTTTTAAAATGGTATTATTAAAAGAATTGTGAAGCGATATGCCAAAAGCAAAATTCTTGACATTCGTATTTTTGATGGTCACATTGTTGACGCCTGTTAAGTTAAGACCACAACTCCAGAGCTCTCCTGAACCTTGAAGCTTGTATCCTTTTCCGTCAATTATTGTGTTGCTTTTTTCGACAACGATGGAATCTTTGATGTCTGCAGTAAAAATATATGTGACATTATCCTCGCTCACGATGTATGTTGTGCCCTCAACACTTCCGTCAGCCTCAATGTAGATGGTTCCATTTGCCTTGACTGGTTGAATGTGGAAAGCTAATCCAACCACGAATACTGTGGGTAACAAGCACAAAATCGTGAAGGAAGTCAAAACAGTCTTAATCATTCTACATTACTCCATACAACCCTTGTTTATCATCCAGAAAATATTTATTACTTATGGAAGAGACTCCAATTAAGTTCATTTTCTCAGAAACGCACACTCCGTGCGCTTAGTCAACCTCTCCTCAGTCTCCTACTTCTCTTCAGCCTCACTATTCAAGCATATATGAAAATTGCAATGTTATCATGATTTACTCACTTCTAACAAACTTGAAATACGACTTTTCCGATAATATTTTACTAAAAGGAACTGTTCAAACTGAGTATTGAAATGTTTGGCAAATCAAAATGTTGAAAAATACAGAATAACTGCAAAACGCTTGGTTTTCGAGAAAAACAAGTCAAATTGCAAGAATTCTACTGAACTTGTTTTGGTAGCGCGCGCGCTGGAGACGAGCACTGGAATGAAACAGCTGACATGGACAAGAACGAAGAAATTAACATCGTCGATGTTTCTATGGTAGCATTAGACTATGGAAAAAGAGTATAAGTCAGGAACAGATCAGGAACTATGTTTCTTTGATAAAATTGAATGTTTTCTTTTGCAGACTATGACTGCTAGCAACGTTGCTATCATGAAGAGTGGCAGAATGAGGAATGATGGAAACTCTGGTATTACTATCACATCGTTTCCAGAAAGCGTGGCGAAATAGATAATGGTCTGGTCTGTTGTAATCGTTCCGTGCTCTGATGTGGTATTAGTCTTTAAGAGACTAGATACACCGACTGTAAGATTGTATATACCAGCGGCATTTCCAATTAGTAGAATTTCGTAAGTACCGTTGATTGCATTGGGAATCCAGATAATTTGTGGTTCAGTTTCTGGACCTGTATATATGGCTTCTATTACATCATTTACAGGTTTGTTTGCAACCGGATCGAGACCTATATGATTTCCCTCAGGATCTGTGACATACAAATAAGCGGGCGACTGAAGTTCAAATGCAATGCTTGGGATTGTATCCGTACGAGTTGTTAGTCTGAGATCGGGGTCTCCATGATATTTCAACAGGTTTCTGCCCCAGAAAACTGATTCTACAGCCTTTTCTACAGTATAGCCTTTCTCACAGAGGTTTTTGAATAATGTTAACATATCCAGACTTGTTAGTGGTTCTTGCACCTCTATGGTGTAACCAACATATGATCCGGCACCAACATCGATAAAGACATTTGCTAAAGAAGTGTCAGATAGACTTGAACAACCTTCAACCACAACCAACGAGTATTCGAGTTTGCTTGATGTATAATAGTGTTCGATGAACTCGGGTCTTATTGCCCAATAATCAATATCACCCTTAGAGATGCTTCCTATTCTTCCATTCACAATGTCTTCTTCGTACATCAAAGTGTTTTCCTCAGTGACCACTTCACCAGTTAACAGACCTATCCCAGATGGGAACTGAACTGAATGACCCCTCCACAAGACGACTCCATGATTCAGACCGTGTCTTAGCCACTCAACTGTCACATTATCATTTTTAACGATTGAGGTGGCATATCCGACATCCGCTAGGTAATCTTCTACTTTATATAGAAGGTCTTTGAAAAACCCTATTTCTCCATAGAATGGATCAACTATTACCACCTGTGACATCCAAGTCTCAACTAGTGGGTATCTGTCCACATTGTTTTCATCAATGATATAAGGTGTGTCGCCTATTCCATCACCATCAGAATCAGTACCATTGTAGTCGCTCCAGTAGTTACCACCAGAAGGATAGCCATTGTCCCACATATTCACCCAAGAATCAGTTTCAACTTGACGTGTGTTGTTTATGAAGTTGTTATGGTAGATGAGATTATTTCTAGAGCGATAGAGACCGACAGCTACTGTGCAATTCCTAACTTTATTCAATTTAACAATATTGTTGCTGGATCTCGTGAGTGATATTCCTTGAGCAAAGGGAATGTCTTCTATAGTGCTATTTTGAATAACGTTATTTCTGCAACCATCTACAACAATCCAGTTTGTTCTCAGGTTCAATACTGTCGAATTTTCAATGAAAGCCAGCCACAAAGTCGATAGCTCCAAATCACGGAAATCTATGTAACTAGAGTTAACGAAGAAAAGAAAGCCTGCGTCAGGAAAATTGAGAGGGTCAGCGATCAGATACTGTTCATTCATTACATAATAGAGAAGTCTTCCATTTATTCGATTATTCTGTATGTTGTTGACATACTTTGAGGGTGAATCTCCACCAGCAATAAAAGGAAAACTGAACCTTTGTATGCTGTTTTCTTGAATGACATTACCAGTTGAGTTGTTAAGACATATTCCCAATCCACCAGAGTTTAGGTAGTTATCACTGATGTTATTGTAGGCATATGAGGCATCACCTGACCGGTCCAAGAATATAGCACAAGATGAGTTACTTACTTCATTCTGACAAACCCTAGTGTGGACTGCAGATTTGCCTAAATAGATACCGCAACCGTAGACTTCACTGAATTGTCGTGAGCTTGTGGAATTTCTCAGTGTAAAACCAGACATATTCACATAAGGACACTGAATATTGATAGTTGTTCTACCATTACTGTCGATAATGGTGCTAATTCTTCGCTCACCTACCAACGATAAAGATTTGCTCACGATTATATTCTCGTAATATATTCCTTCGTCAACAAAGATTGTGTGTCCATCCAAAGTTTCAGAAGCGTCTATCGCCATTTGAATTGTTGTATAGTTTAATCCTGTGTCAATGTTGTGAACTGGAAGGTCAGGGCTCCCTTTTACACAGATTTCTATTTCCATTAGAAACATTGTGGATAACAAACACAAAATAGTAAAAGAAGTCAAAACACTCTTATTCATTAAGCACTACTCCGTAAAATTATTTTTTGGAACGTGAAGAATATTTATGACTTGTGAAAGAATCTCCAATTCAATTCCTCTAGACCACTATCTTTTGAAAGAACCTCATAATAATATATCATAGAAGAAAAATTAAAAAATAATTCTGTTTAACGAGCTCTTCAAGCTCACTTAGTCAACCTCTCTTTAGCATCGAAGTGCAGATACGACTAGAAGTAGAAGCGCGCGCGCTATAGGAGAAAGGAAATGTTGAGAAAAATAGTTTCTGGGTTAGTGTTGATAACTCTGTTATTAGGTATTTTGACAATGGTATTCAACATTCAAGTGCTTAGGGCGAGTGGAACAATCTATATACGGGCTGACGGGTCGATTGAAGGAACAGACAAGATTGAACGAGATGGAAATCTATACGTTCTCACAGAAAACATCTGTGACGAGATTGTGGTAGAGAGAGATAACATTGTGGTTGATGGAAAAGGTTACACCATTCAAGGAACAGGAAGCAGAGTAGGAATAGACCTGACACACAGAAGCAACGTGACAATAAGGAATATGCGAATTACTACATTTTATTATGCTATCTACTTCGCTGATTCTTCAGGAAACAACATATCTAGAAATGAGATATATGACATGCGAGGCGACGGCGCGCGCGCACTGGCAGATCTAAACAAAGACAGTCTTGTAAATATTCTTGATATATCACTTGTAGCCAAAGACTGTGGAAAAACAGTATAATTCACGTGTGCTCCGACGTGATCAGAAAACTATGTTTCTTTAGCTACATAGATTGTTTTCTTCTATAGACTGTGGTTGCTAGTAGTGTTGCTTACATGAATCTGCATTCAAGATATTACTTCTGAAGTGTCTGTTGGACGTGAGTTCTATCTAGTAAAAAATAGGTGAGTTCAGTTTGATGTTTCTTTACAGACACACGCGCGCGCAGAAACAGAATACCGTCAGATTCAAACTTCTGTCCAAAATGCGGAGCGGACCTCAGACCCAAACAGGGATGAATTGAATAGCCTTTTTGGAATTGTAGCGCGCGCGGAAGGAAAAAAAATATGAAGCTTATGTTCTAATATAGCTGTTATAAATGTGAATTGCAATGAGTGAAGAAGATAGGTATCCAGTACTTAGCTCTCTTAAGATCGGGTTGATTGCGCTCCTGATCATTCTGGTTGTTTTCGCTATAATATTTGCTTTGACGATGGTTGTGGTTGTTGGTGTTGGGCATGCTGTTGTTCTCGTTGATCCTGTTGCCAAGTCGACGAGTGATCCGATTCTTGGTCCCACTTATGCAGTAAAACCACCTTGGGTTAGCGCTGTCGATGTCTATTATGCTACAGAGTCTTATGAAGCTACGATTCCATGTTTCTCTTCTGATCAGCTTGAGATGCAGATCGGAGTCTTGCTAAGATGGTCACTCAACCCGGACAAGATCACAGAGCTTTACAACAACTACCCAAATCTGAACTATAAAGAGACAACCATTGAATCTGTTTTGGAAGAGAACATACGGTTGATAACCAAGAACTACACTGCCCTGCAAACAATAGAGTTCAGGGACGTTGTGAGAACCGAGATAGAAACAACTGTGCTAGAAGAATTGCAGACTGAACCATCGTTGGCAGGGGCTTTGACGCGTTTGGAATTTGACTTGAAGAATATCGGATACCCCGAAAAGTATACGTCTGCAATAGAAGACAAGCTTGTAGCTGAACAGCAGAAGATTCAAGCGGACTTTGAAAGAGAAAAAATCTTGATATTAGCGAACGCGACGGCTCAAGAACTTGTAATAAAAGCGTCAGGCGAAGCAGAAGCAAAAGTTATAGAAGCTAACGCAACAAGACAGGCCATTGAAATGGTTTTGGAGTCGGTTGGTCAAAGCGGAAATGAGACGAGAATCGCAGAGCTTTATCTCTGGGTTCAAGCATTG
>SMTZ1_10002956_pt1 | contig 17120 bp, 12 predicted proteins | sample DeeMarSWOR136_30_FD_25667 | JGI IMG/M metagenome (IMG submission 25667)
TCCCTTTGCTCGCTTGACTCTACAGGAGAAGTAACTTCGCTTTGCTGGCAACCTGTAAAACAACAGATGCCCAGACAAATAGTGAAAAGAAAAATAAAACGATAAATCATGATGACCTCCTATGTTTTTATTAAACGTACATTGTAAACATAGGGATCAGTTAAAGGAAGATTGTCATGAAGCGATAATAAAAATGTCAAGAAGATGTCATGTATATCATATTAGGCTGGCTCTATCTCACTAATATCATTTTCTTACTGCAAGTATAATGTTGGGAAAACATGCTGTAGATATATATACCGCTGGGTACCATATTCCCGTCTCGATCTTTACCATCCCAATTTACACGATAACGCCCGGTAGGAAGACTGCCATTATACAATTGCACAATTCTTCTACCCAGAATATCATAAAGATTTATTTCTGTTTTAACATCACCCTGAGTTTGTTCAGGTATATCAAATTGTATCATTGTGGATGAGTTGAATGGATTGGGATAATTATTATACAGCGTATAATGTTTTGGTGGAATGGATAAATTATCTTCATATGGTAATAACATAGCCGAGACAGGTCCATGTTCGGAATATTTGCCGTCAAATGAAACGTCTATAATTTTGTACCAGTATAATATCCCCGCTATCACATCGCTATCAATAAAAGTATATTCCTTACCCGAAGCAGAGTTTCCTAATCCTTTTAAACTCTGATCTACTTCGTATGAGGCAATATTTTTATATAAACTGTCATTATTCTTGCTGCGTTGCACTATGAAACCGAGATTATTCAATTCCGATGCAGTTTTCCACTTTAATAAGATATTATTTTTATTGGCATGGGCACTCAGTGAAATCAGTTCTACCGGCAATGACTGATCAGATTCCAGCCTACCCGGTGTAGCTGGAGTAGTAAGACTTGGCCACCATACCCCTCTACTGATTTGAATAGAGCGAACGTTTTGACCGCTCACAAACTGCTGGGGATCATCGATAATGCTTCCATCTTCATCATTTATTGTACCATCAAAATAGCGTAACTGCCATATTCTACAACGATAAAATTCTAACGAGCTATTGCCTGAATTAAAATTTGAATTCGAGGGTAGTACTCCCCAGTAACCCTGAAATCCGGATTTTGTAACTCCTCTGGATATAACCAAAAGTCCTTTAGCAGGAATAATGGTACTGCTTCCAGGGTTTTGTTCATCACTGCCAAAATCATATATATATTCAAGATAATATTCAATTGCGCCGCCCTCCACGATCTGGCCATCATATTGTATTAGTTTACATTCACGTAAATCGATATCATAATCGGCATCATTATAAAATTCGATAAAGGCATAAAAATCACTATTACCGGCATCAGACACCTCGCTGATATAAATCTTACCAAGATGTGCATCATTAGTAACTACAATAGTATCAGAATCATCGGCACCATCAAGATCACTCACTGTTAATATGACATGATATTTGCCAGCTGCAGCATATGTATGTTCAAGGTCTGCTAAATCAGATCCCGTTCCATCATCAAAATCCCAGTTATAACCGGCTAGCAATCCTTCGGGATGATCGGGATCATATGAGTCCGAACCATTAAAGGTGACGATCATAGGGGGCATACCATTTTGAACGTTCGACGATGCCTGGGCAATGGGTGCTAAATTTAAATTTTGCACCTGCAGATTAAAGGAAACCTGGTCTGTCAATTGTGGAGTTTCATCATCTCCTGCAATCACCACTATATCAGGATAATCACCCGCATCAAAATATCCCGGTGTAAATCTCACAATTGCTGTTCCATCCCCATTATCAATCAAAGTCCCAAAAGTTGGTAAATTATTTACTGAAAAGGAGATGATATCATAATTGGGATCCAGGGCAGTAACAGGAACATCAAGAACGGATCCTTCCTGCACAGACTGATTTGCAATTTGATCCAACTGCGGGGGGTAATTAGGGTACAGGATGGTATCTCCATTCTCCCCATAGTAGAAATAGGTCATTCCTCTGGCAAATAATTCCATAGTATTGGGATCATGTGGTGTATTGGGATCAAAACTCAATACCGCGAATTCCGCGTCCGTTTCAATAGCTTTAATAGTCCGGTTGTTGCTGCCGTATTGATTTTGTGCAATTGATATCGTACTTCCAACTGGCCATTGCGAAAAGATTAATTCATAACGATTTCCATATTCCACATCTGAGGTACGGTCTACAAAAAATCCAGCATAAGCAGAAGAAGAGATATCATCGATTTCCGGATCAGGATTTATACTTGCCGAATAGGGAAAATGTATGCTTAAAAATTGCGTATCATCTGTATTTTTAACCACTTTTAGCACTTTATGTTGGCTTGTCCGGTCATAGCCGTTATCATGATAATGCATATAATATTCTGTCGACAAAGCCGGTCCTCTAAGTTGAGATGTCACGGTTGATTTTAGTTTGGCATCTTCAAGTTGCCAGATAGCGCCATTCGATATTTCCTGAGCTTGCGGATCATTTCCATGCAATAAAAACATATAGGAATTAGACCGTGAACCATTGATCTGATCATTAAGAACAAAATATTTATCGTTACAAAATAAAACATTTCGTTTAAAATTTGTGCTCTGGTAATTTGCATTAATTCTGACATAAGTATAAAATGCAGTGCTGCTGGTATCAAGTATTTGGGCTTTATCATTATATTTTGAAGGACCTTTTAAGTTAACTAATATTAAATTATGATTAGCTGCTCCTTCAACCTCGCCTCTTCTGTTCCAATTAATATAACCGCAATCCAACGCTAGTACCTGGCCTTTATATCCAATAAGGAAACTCGTATTATCATGTTGCACATGACTATGAAGGTAGTCATATAGTGGGCTTGAATTATATACATAATCCTTGGCATATAGATGAAAATAAATATCATCTAAATCCCAACCGCTGCGCAGTACAATATCCCCTGTTTCTCCGAAGATTTGCATATTTTCCCAATCAGCTGGAGATTCCTGTGGTAAATTGCCAGCAGCAATAAAGTCAGGCCGATTTTCCATGAAATCTTGCAAAGCCCAATTTATCCAATAGGGGTCAGATGAACCAGGATCAAATGAAGAAATGGGCCAGAAATAATGTTCACCCATTACACTTGTCTCCGGGAAGTAACTCTCATAATAGGTATCAGCAATTGCCGGCAATCTGCCCTCAGGTTGACGAATTTTTGTTGCCCAATTCAGTATGTCATGAATATCGGGTTTAAGATTGCCTCTCCTTCCAAACCATGGAGAACGGAGATCATAACCGTGTTCTTGTCCTTCCTCGTCTCTAGTCCAATAGGTCTCGGTCCAGTCGCCTGGATCATAATCATCATCACTTATTCCAAATATTTCTCCAAAGTTTTTCATTGCTTTAAAAAATGGTAAGGCTAATGACATGGAAAACCTCAGATAATGTGGCCCTTCATTATATCCTCCATCCGGAAATACCTGCGGATTATCTTGCTCAAATAATACAGAATTGATATTACTCATGGCATAGCCAATCCAATACTTTGGCATGTAAGACCTTCCATCCCTGCTTGTTTCATCACTTCCTGTACTCCCCCATTCACCAAATAAGACCGCTGCCATACCCAATGCGGAACCAACCAGAATACGGTGATTATTTCGAGCAAACTCACTGGAGAAAATATCAGCCATAAAATATATATTTGAAGCAAATTGAATTAGTCTCCGGGCTATATCTTCTTCCCATATACCCTGATAATCTGTAGGGCGTAACATTTCATAAGCTTCTAAATAGCATATCAATTCTCTTGCACGATTGATTAGTCTGTATAAAGAATCATCATTTGCTCGCTTCCAGAAAAATTCTGATAAGGGATCAGGATTCGGTCTACTAACACCATCCTCCCAGGCACCATTCCTGAATTCACGCAGCTGAGTCAAGGCTTGCTGTTGCAAACTCGATTTCACATTACTTGGTAAAGGTTGTTGTAGATTACCATCTAAATCCATCAGGTATACGAAGGCTATATCTTTTGTTATTAACGCTTTCATTATTCTATAGTTTCCCGCAAGACCGTCTAATGCTTTCTGATAAATACCCTTTCTTCTTCCTCGCCGACCTTCCAAATAATTACTATAGAGGATACCAAATAAATCATCTACATTTTGAATTCTGGAGCGAATTTGATTTACTTCATCTTTTTTAAAAATCAGTATCTGTTTGTCACTTCGCGCGCGATTACTATGCCATGTGCCGTGTGCATTAGGGCCTGGTTCTGCAATTCCTGCAAAATTTTCAGAACAGTTAAATGATAGAAGAATTATAAGTATAAAAAACAGAATTGAATTTCTAATAATCCCTCACCCCTTTTAAATAGATCTTCATAGTAATAATCGACTTCTTAATACTTAAAGTAGACTTAACCCACTTTTTTTATCGTATAAGTATTCCTGCATCTTATTATGATTATATAATCCAATGTAATAGAAATATAATCCCAAATTTTCAAGCCGGCAACTGTTTTTATCAACTAATATTTATATCAACTGCCTGGTTACTTTAAACCACTACCATATAAAGACATAAGGTATTAAATAATAATAAGTTATATAGAGTAATGATTTTTCTAGACATTAACCAGTTTAAAGGTAGTTCTTATTTTATATATAATTGTGTTAGTGACTTGATGTGATTGGGGTGGAAATAATTGAATTAATCAATATAGGGAATTACCTGGCTCTCTGCTATTTCTATATCTTCAATAACATCGATCTCAATACAGCGATAATCTGCAACATCTATAGCAAATACTTTTTTATCATTATCTATTGCTTCCTGAAATGCTACTTCATAAAAATCATCAACAGCGTTATCGATTAGAATCCTTCTATCAAGTATCTGAAATAAGTAATCCAGAAAAACGCTGCTAAATTTTTCAATACCGATAGATTCTCCGGCAGCTAGGTTGGTATCAATTTCTTTACTTATGTCTTTAATCAACCCACTATCATCTAATCTCACTTTCATTTCTTCAGCACCCAACACCTTACTTGTGCGCAAAGCCAGGCAGTTTTCATGTTCGGATACTAAAAGTAAATCAATAATACGGCGATCAAAGACAATATCGCTATCGAGCAGAATGATATCATCATGAATTATATGCTCTTTCGTCAACCATAAGGAATAAATATTATTTGTGCTATCATACAGATCATTATTAATATAATGGACATTGAGACTGGGAAATGATTCGCTTAAGAAGGATTTTATCTGCTCAGCCAGGTAGCCTGTAACGATAACAATTTCATCAATTCCACTTTTCAATAGATTATTTACAGTGCGCTTGAGAATAGTCTGATCACCCAACTTGAGCAGACATTTATGCATGTGATCTGTTAACGGTCTGAGTCTTGATGCGGTGCCTGCCGCCAGAATAACACCCTTCAATTAACCTCGACAGGTTTAAGATGTAAGGTAATTCTTTTCTGATATATGTATAGTATTGCAGCCACTAAATTAGCTACTATTACCATGCCCCACAAAAAGATATCCAAACGGTTCCCAATCGAACACATTATAAGGAATATGAATTCTGTCGTGGGTCCGAGATATGTCCATAGATGTAAAGCAAGTTTATTTTTATTGTAGTAATCTTCGGGATCATATCTTTTTACTTCACTGGAGCTTGAGGAAAACTTAATTTGAGTCGAACTATAGCGTATATATAGCCAGAGCATTGCTTTATCAAAATATTTACCTGGCTTCTTCATCAACTTTGGATATTCAGTCCTATATCTGTTTAAATCTGCGCCGAGAGTAGTGGTACGTCCCAATACATTATCCATAAAATTATTGCGGTAATAATCTAAAATGAATGAATGTAAAGCATTGCTAAATCCAGCGAGGACGGTTAAAATCCAGTATAGAATTGGATTAGTTGAATTACTGGCAAAACCTAATCCAATACCAACATATATTGCAATCGATACAGCATAATCGGAAAAACCATCTATCAGGCGGCCTGTCAGAGTACCGTTCTTTTTCAGCCTGGCTAACTGTCCATCCGCACAATCTAAAACCTCTTTCACGATTAACAGCATCGCAGCTGTTATATATGCTGAATGGGTCCCCATAGAATAAACGACGCCACTCAAAACACCAGCAAATAAAGCAAAGATGGTAATTTGATTGGGTGTTATATTTGACTTATAGATAAGTTTTACAAACAGGAAAGCCAGGGGGCGATAAAGTATGAGGTCAAGTACCTCTTCAACCTCAATCATCTTTAGTGACTTTTTATATTCCTGAAACCACTTCATCATTAGCTATTACCCGAAATATTCCTTCATGGCATTAATGAGCATGCGATTCTCTTCTTGTGTTCCTAATGTAATTCTGATATGAGAGTTCAATAATTCTTCATTCATAAATTTTATGATTAATCCCCGCTCCTTTAGAAATTTTTGAAGCGGTTTCATTATTTCCCGAGGTATCTCAACCAGAATAAAATTGGCATCGGATTTAAAGACTTTGAAACCAGGAAATTTCTTCAATTCTTTATAATAGGTCTGTTTATCCTGTTCCATCTTTGCCGATATTTGATCATAATAATCAGGAGAATCCATAGCAGCTAGTGCGATCTCTTCTGATAATCCATTATAACCTAAATAACGATTTGATAATTTCATTAATTGCTCAAGTTCCTCACCAACCAATGCATAACCGATACGAACACCTGCCAGGGCATAGTATTTTGAAAAAGTTCTAATTATTACCAATTTGCTAAAACGATTTACCAAATCTCGAGCATGTTCATTATCTTTATGATACCAGTACGCCTCATCCAAAACAACAATTATGTCTTGAACCCGGTCTAAAATGTATTGCAAGTCATCAATTGAAATGGAATTTCCTGTTGGATTGTTGGGAGAGCTAATGAAAAGCAGTCTGGGATTTTCGTCCTTTACCAATCTCAACATACTATCCACGTCATAAAAAAAACTATCATCCCCTCTCAGCAAGGGATACTCGACATTGATACCATTTACTTCACTGGCAATTTCTTTATAGTACCACCAGGAGTATGCTGGAACCATCAGCTTTTCATTCATTGATAGATAGCACTGTACGACTTGTTTAAGAATGTCTTCAGCACCATAACCAAGGATTACCCTCTTCTCAGGAATATCGAAATCAGCAGCCAGGCGTTCAGAGAGAATGCTTTTGACACCGCGTTGATATGCTTTTGAATAACCACTAAGCTTTGTTAAATCCGCGTTCCTTAAAACCTTAATACATTGGGGTGCCGGCCCATAATTATTTTCATTCCTATCAAGATAGATTTCATTCATCTTTATTCCTGCTTCAGAGAATTAGTATTGATTTTGTATTTATTCTTATATCATTAAAATCTCAAAAGTATACTAGTATTAAATTTAAATATAACAAAAATATACATCAATACCTATAGTTTTGAGTCTCATGAAACGGTTCCCTAAGCATAAATCTTGCACATAATTGATTGCACCATATTGCAGTAAAAGTTATATTAAAATCAATTTTAAAATGATTTATGATGTTATCAATCTATTAATGGTCTAAAAGGAGTAAATTTACCATATGGCAAGAGAAATAAAAAAGGAAAATATTTACAGAGAGAGGTTGCTAAAACTAATACCCAGCGAAATAGTGGCTGCATATATCTTTATACAAGGTGTAATACCCGAGGAGAATGCGAAATTAGGTTTATTGTTAGTGATAGCAATATTACTAATTCTCACCCCGCTTTATCTGCGCAAATTTGAACATGTCACAAATCTGGTACAAATTGCAATTACAACCCTTTCATTTCTGGTTTGGGTGTATTCATTAGGGGGGCCCTTTAAACCTTTAGGCATCTATCAACCCTGGATTGGATCAACTATCCTGGTGCTCTGGACACTTATCGTTCCTTTGATTAAAGACTTTAAACCTGAAGCCGTATAGACAATTTATATAACATCTTCAGAATTACTTGAGTAATAATACCTTTCCAGATGTGATTATCCCCCTTTTTCTCAGCTGCATTAATTATTCAGAGAAGTGTTCAATAACTTTAATAATCGCCTGTTCACATACTCTGCAAAATGGTTTATTACCTTTTGAAAACATGATACAATCAAGCATTGGACGATAGAGACCCTGCGCTGAATAACCAGCACCTTCAAAAGCACCAACCTTATCCCAATATTTACTCTTGCGCAGATAACGATCAACTTCTAAAGAATGATTTTTATCTTTTTCGTTATATTCCTGTTCTGCCTTGTGAATTTCTTCTTGAGGAGCGCCTGTACGTTTCAGCTGTGCAATTTTATCATTTAGTTGCCGACGCAGGTTTTGCCAGGGGTAATCCATATCATCATAACCTTTTTTTTCCCATAGCGTGGGAATTTCAACATCTTCTGAGACCAAATTGTTCCATTTCAGGTCATTGCTGTCTAGAAGAGCAGTAATATTAGGCTCTACAGGTTCCACATCCCGGCGATAAAAATCACTATAAGCAACTTCGGAAGTATAATATTCATCCGCTAAACCGGCAAAGGAATGGCCAAACTCATGGAGAAATAAATATTCATGAAATTGGTTGTCAGCAGTAAATGTACAATATAAATTGTATATCCCACCGCCGCCATAACGTTTGTGATTGACCATAATATATAAGGCATCATAGGGAACATGAGCAGCGATATCTCTCAAGGATTTATTATCTTCGGTCATTAAATACCGTTCAGATCCGAGGGAATTAAAGGAGGCATTAAGCGCTGTTTTCTTATAGATACCGGCTCTCGGCTCATCAACACCGCTATCTTCTGATGGTTTGAATACTCCATAGATATTGAATTTATTTTTATACGATTTATAAGGTTCCTGATTGAAAAAAATCTGAGTAAATCGTTTTAAATCTGCTTTAAATTTATCCTCTTGATCAATTTTATAGCCTTCAGCTATGATTGCTACATCTACCATTTTATGGGGATCACCACTTATATGGCTGTTAAATGTTTTTACCCGGTGATCCACAACAGATTCCGTGATTACGCCGGTAGAATTTGGATCTAGTGTGCTGCGAAAAATTTCGACCAGCTTATTTTGTGCATCTCTTTTTTCCATTACTAGGATTATGCTTTTTAAGGGATAGGGTATTAAAAGCGACTCGTGATAAGTCCTTTGGACGCCATCAATGGCTGTGGCACTGGTTTGGTATTCCTTAAAATAGCTATCAAATCCTTTGGAAAAAATAAGTTGATTTGTTTCCTGATCATAAATTTTGGCATAATAGGTACCATTATTAAAGCGATCAATTAAGTTCCGCCTGCTACCCGCCCAAATTCCATATTGATAGATATGATCGATGGTCATTATTTCATTTTTAGCATCTCCAATGTGATAATAATCAATGCGCATCGTCATATCACTAAAAAAATTATTAAATTCGTCGGGAATTTGTGCGGATATGATCACAGGGAAAAATAAAATAATGTACAAGATAAATTCAATTGGTTTCATGGTAATCTCTTTTCATTTTATTGTTTTAATGAATTTGCACAACATTTTTCTACTAATCTTTCAATCGCGTCAATAACTATCAGTTCAACCTGCCCGCGTGGTTTCCTTGCTTGTATAAGTATTTCCTTACTCTTTGCGCACCATTGTGAAGGAATTATTTCATCGCCAGTAATGATATCGATTGCCTGTAAACCTATTTCTGCTATATTTTTTAAATCTTTTGACAATGTTTCCACCTCGCGTAAGATTGGCGCATTGGCAATAATTGGAAGCATTTTATCATGGTTTTCTTGCCATAAATTTAGATAACAACGAATACCAATTAAATAGGATTCTGAACCATTCAATAAAAAATCTGCTACTAATTTATTGAATTTCCAGTCGGTTAAAGACTGCGACATTGCAGCATCAACGGTACGGGTGAGTGGTGCGTATGAACTGTATGTTACACCTTGAAAATGACGATCATAATTTTTTACCTGTTCTAGAACATCTACAAAGATTTTTAATGCACTAATATCTTGATAATTACTCAAGCGCCGTAACATCATCTCATAATTTTTAATGTGTTGCAATCCCAATTCTTCTAACTGTATATTGATAATTTCTAAACGAGTGTACATATCATCCACATCTTTTACATCTTGAGGCGACCAAAGTCTTTCTGCAATAGCAGCCGTTTTAGGCCAAATTCTGGAATCTATCGTTTCCTGGGTCACAAGCTCACCCCAGCTGGTTACTTCGCCACCGAGAATATTTTTTCTCGCCTCCTTATCCACCGGTGCATTCTGTGGAAGTGGATCATTCAAATAGTGAAAATCGGTGTTATGTATTAGATCGATATAGTAGTCCCTTGAAAGAATACTGTAAAAACCCTCTTTCGCTGCTTCGTACAGGGATTCATGTCCTCGCCAGGATTGGATCATAGCACCCGGTTCTAACTGGGGATGAAATATTTCATCCCAACCAACCATCTTTTTCCCATATCGTGCTAGAATTTGCATTACGCGTCTAGTAAAGTAACACTGTAATGCACGGGTATCAACTATATTATTTTTTATCATAAATTGCTTAATTTCCTGATTATTGTTCCATTGTTTTCCATTATTTTCATCTCCACCGATATGCATATATTCATCCGGAAACAATGAGGCCATCTCCATAAAAAACCTGTCTAAAAATTCATACGTTGATTCTTTGCTGGGATCCATTGTGGGATCTTTAACTCCCCAATAACGCTCAATGGAGTAAGGACCGGGAGCACTTGCTAATTCAGGATGACCCACAAACCAGCTGGTTGTGTGTGCAGGTATATCGAATTCCGGTATTATTCGTATCCCAAAATCTGCTGCATATGCAATGACTTCTTTTACCTGTTCATGGGTATAATAGAATCCATCAGAACCCATTTCATGCAATTTGGGAAACGTTTTACATTCAATACGAAATCCCTGATCATCTGTTAAATGCCAGTGGAACACATTTAATTTTACTGCTGCCATGGCTCTTAAATTTCGTTTGAGGACTTCTAATGGCATAAAATGTCGACTGACATCAATCATAAGTCCCCGCCATGGAAATCGCGGTGTATCCATAATCTCAATTGCTGGAAAGTAATATCCGTGTTCATCAGCCCTCAGTAATTGTAGAAAGGTTTCCAATCCTCTCAGAACACCAATATCCGTTTCAGCCTCTAAATTTATATTCTTTTCACTGATCATAAGATGATATGACTCATCTTCAAATAACTTAAGTTCACCTATGCGTTTTACTCTAATATTAAAATCAGCATTCTCACTCTTACTCTGATTAGAAATATGAACTTGAGGGAAGAACAAACCGGTCCTGCCTGACAGTCTGCGCAGCATGTTAGTAGCCGCTTTACATACTCTACTGTTCACCTTCTCAAAAACTGCGATTTCAAATTCAGCCTGTAACCTGTAGGTACCAGCTAAATATTTCATCTCTGCTGGAAAAGGCATCAAACACAACTCATTGGCCTCCTTTGTTGCAAATAAATGCGTAAAAGATACAAAACATACCATTATAAAATAAATGAAAAATGATTTGCTTTTCATTCTCCCCTCTTGGCATTTACCATAAGGACTAAATATAAAAAGAAGGTTTAATATATTGAGCAAATATGTTACAGTCAAATTGACTAAGATTGTTTGAAATATTAAATTTAGCTTTTAGTTTATAAAATTAAGCAAAGACCAATCATATATATTAATATAAAAGCGAAATAAAACGGATTTTTAACTCGTTATTCACAAATCAAGATATTAATTTTACTATAATTAGGAGGGATTACTATGTTAAAAGCTATTAAACTTGTTTTCTTCTTATTGGTCATATCATCGTTTCTGGCACAGTCAAGTTTCGCTCAAATGTATTATCCCCGTGTCAGTCCGGGTGCAAAAGTTTCTCAGATGATTGGAATTACTGAGGTCACAGTGAACTATCATCGTCCTGGCGTAAAAGGTCGTTTAATTTGGGGTGAGTTGGTACCCTTTGATGAAATCTGGCGTACGGGTGCAAACGAAGCGACTACAATACAATTTTCGAATGACGTTACAATTGCCGATACAAAAATACCAGCTGGGAAATATAGCCTCTTTACCATTATCGATGATAGTAAATTTGATGTTACAATAATTATTAATAAAAACCCCAATCTTTGGGGAACCTCTGGCTATAAACAGGAAGAGGATCTTATTCGTTTTGGTGTCAAACCTGAACATGGGGAACACCAAGAGTGGTTAAAAATCTCTTTTGAAAATTTAAAAAAGAATTCTGCAGATTTAAGAATTCACTGGGAAAATTTCAGCTTCGGTTTCACTATCACCGTTGATACTGACAATCTGGTATTAGAAGGTGCCAGAAAAGAGTTAGCCCAGAAAGATCTGACATGGAGGGAACCTTACCGAGCTGCAAATTATTGCCTGGAAAACGAAGTAAGTTTAGAAGAAGGTAAAACATGGATTGATCAATCACTGGCGAAAGAAAAAAATTATTGGAATACATCACTAAAAGCAAAATATTTTGCCCAGGAAGGTAAATATAAAGATGCGCTTAAAACAATGAATGAGGCTCTGGCTATCGGTCAAAAAATGGATAATCCTCCTTATAATATGAAAGATATGGAAAATCTAATTAATGAGTGGTCAGAAAAATAACACCTCTATCCTATCCCCCCATTTTTAGAAGTCTAACGGGGGGATATGGATACCTCAATATGCTATACCTCCAACGTTGGTACTTCAATCCAACAACGTTGTTGCCAGCTCTGATGAGCTACTTCAGCTAATTGGACTCCTTTTGCTCCCTGTAGAAGATCCCAGGGGAATGGTTCATTATTCACTACATGTTTGAGAAAATATTCCCATTGGATCCTGAAGGCATTAGGGTAATTTATAGTATCTGGTATTTCCTGCCAATTATCGAAAAAATTAATCGGATTTTCGATATCTGGATTCCATACAGGTTTTGGTGTCATCACATCACTTTGTATCCAACATTTACGTAAGCCAGCAAGTGCTGAACCCTTTGTACCGTCTACCTGCAGGATCAACAAATCGTCTCTGCGCACACGAACTGACCACGATGAATTAATATGACAAATAATACCATTTTGAAGTTCAAATGTAGCATATGCTGCGTCTTCAGCTGTGCAATTATAATTTTTACCCTGTTCATCAACACGTTCTGTACAATGCGTGGCACCCAAAACTGTAATCGCCTTTATTTCACCGAATAAATTATCAATCAGGTAGCGCCAATGGGCAAACATATCGAGGATGATGCCACCGCCATCTTCTTTTCTGTAATTCCATGATGGTCTCTGGCATGATTGTAATTTCCCATCAAATGCCCAGTAGCCAAATTCTCCACGAACGGAAAGTATCTTACCAAAAAAGCCTGATTTTATAAGATGTTTCAACTTTAATATCCCCGGAAGCCATAATTTATCCTGCACCACACCATTCTTTACCTGTGCCTCGCACGCTTCTTTGTACAGATCTAATGCTTCCACAAAATTGGAGGCTGAAGGTTTTTCACAATAAACATCCTTTCGGGCCCGAAGGGCTTTTTTCACAGCTGCATAGCGCTGATTTGTACTTTGTGTATCAAAATAGACCTGATATTTGGGATCCTCCAGACAGGCATCTAAATTAGTTGAATATTTATTTATACCAGTGAGATGAGTCAGTCTTTGAAGTTTTTCTTCGTTTCTTCCCACAAGGATCACATCCGGTAACAATGCTTCACCTGAAGTAAGCTTTAGCCCCCCCTCATTACGTATGGCTACAATTGAGCGCATGAGATGTTGATTGCTTCCCATGCGACCGGTCACGCCATTCATGATAATTCCGATCTTTCGTGTCTTCAAGAATGAATCTCCTTCTCTGTTATGCGTGTTTCAAATAAGCGATTTTTATTTGCTCCAGGAATTTTGCTTGATCCATATTCCAGTAAATATTGGAAAATATTTCCACTTCGTTAAAACCCTCGAAACCGGCCTCTTCTATCCATTCTCTTATTTCTCTAATCGGTATACACCCCTCCCCCATCAAGCCGCGATCGAATAATAAATGTGTTGTGGGTGTCTTCCAATCACTTATATGAAAGGCAAAAATTTTTTTCATCTCTCCACAGCGTTCAATTTCCTGGGCTAAATTTGGATCCCACCACACATGATATACATCTATAGCAACACCCAAAAATGGTGAGTTTATGATTTGACAAAGGTCATTGGCTTGCCCGAGTGTATTTATGGCAGAGCGATCATCGGCATACATGGGGTGCAGGGGTTCAACCGCCAGTTTAATATTATGATCCTCCGCTCGGTGCAAAATGGTTTCAATTCCATCTTGAATCTGATTTCGTGATATGGCTAATGATTGGTTGGGATCAGCACCACATACAAGAACAAGGAGGGGGGCACCTAATTCAGACGCTTCATCTATAGCACGATAGTTATCATCTATAGCGGCTGCACGTTTCGTTTCTTCACTGGATGGGAAAAAGCCACCACGACATAACGATACGATTTCTAAACCATTTTCCCTGATCGTCTTCCCAATTTGTCTTGGACTTCGCTCTTCCAGGGCCTGGCGCCAAACAGTGATACACTTGATGTCCTGTCTGGAATAATTTATTATTGCTTCTTCAATGGGCCATGGTTTTGTTGTTATTGAGTGAATACACAGTTTTGAAAAATCGGCGAGTATTGAAGATTTCATTTTGGATCAGAGCTATAAATAATATTTTAAATATCTTTCGGATTCTGTTATACGTTGAATATACAAGGCCAATTCTCGCGCGTGATAATCACCCCACATGGATGACTCCCCACAAGGTATTTTTCTCCCCCTGGGAATATAATCCCAGCCCATTGGTCTGTGATATAGGGAATGTAAAATTAATCCCTGGTGGTCAGGATTACGTGCGAGATATGGTTCATCAAACAAATGATCTGCAATGGTTAAACCTGCCTGATAGTATTTATCACCTCTCTCATTGTCACCTTGTGATTGTAAAAAATGACCTAAACGCAATAAGCCCTGTGCAGCAATTGCGGCTGCTGAACTATCTACCGGCTCATAATCATTAAACGGATCTGCCGGTTTTTCTAAATAATTATCGAATTTTACCAGACCCGGAGCTCCCGTATCCCAATAAGGGATGCCATCACTTGGCGTATAAGCGATATAAAAATCGGAAGTAACACAAGCGACCTGCAAAAAACGCTCAATCACCTGTGCTTTATTTTGATAAAATTTTGAATTAATAGCGCTAAACTTGTCACCATTTAAAAATTCAAGATATTCGGCTTGCTCGGAATACCCCAATATGATCCAGGCCAAGCCACGGGTCCATGTTGAATATGGGGAATATCCTTGTTGAGTACTGACACAACGATAGGTACTATTTTTTAAATTGAATATGGATTCATGTGCAACCCTTCCCGGAACATCATACTTATCACGACCTGTTCCGAAATACACATTATATCGCGCTGTGGTTTCAGCATGGATTAACAGCCTTTCCAGTAGATTAACCTTTTGATCAGATTCAACCATTAAGACGTGGCCCAATTGATGGCTAAGCGCCAAGGAACGCAAAGAACGTATTGTATCAGCAAATAGTGAATGAGGACCATTAAATGAATATATATAGCCTAATTCATCCATTAAGGGGGTCCAACGGGCTGCTTGAACAGCGCCAGAGACCTTTAATGCTAATTTGTAATAGGCCTGTTCGCATTCATTAAAGGGAATGATTTCTTCATTCATAAATCGTAGTAAATTACCGTATGTACTGATAATATTAAATCCATGATCATGAACTCCAATGTGTGTCAGGTACCCGGGCATAAATTTCCATGTGCCATTTCGACCTATATCTAAAAATTCTTTATCACCTGTAGCTTCATAATGTAACAAGGCAGAACCATACTGAAAGCCACGCGTCCATTCTGTCCATCCCCTGGTTGCATATTTACCCTTTACGGTATGGACCGGTGTACCCTTTTCAGGATTCCAGGTTTTTTCTAAATTCAGGATCTTGAATGCAGATATATGAAATAAAGTTTTAATTTTTTGCTGCAGACCCTGAGATGTTAACTTATAATTTATCTTCATCTATCTTATGGAAAAATTTTTACAGTTTCTGGATATTCATACCACCGCTAACCTGCACTTGCATACCGGTGGAATAAGAAAAATAACCTTTCGCCAGAGCCAATGTTGCTTTTGCCACATCCTCAGGATAACCCCAGCGTTTCTGGGGAATAAGATCTTGCTTAATTAATTTATTATACTTTTCCTCTACTTCAGCCGTCATATCCGTCTTTATAATTCCTGGTTGGATCTCATAGACATTGATACCGAAATCAGCAAGTCGATGGGCATACATACGCGCCATATGACTTATCGCGGCTTTTGATACGCAATATTCTGCCCTGGAAGGTGAAGACACATGGGCAGATATGGAAGAGATAAAAATAATACAATACATATTTTGTGGATTTCCTGCTTTTTGCCGGATCATCTCATTGGCAACCAGTTGAGTCAGGAAAAAGGGGCCACGGGCATTAACCGAAAAGACATAATCAAAACTGGTTGGCTTTGTTTGTAGAATGTCGACTCTCTTTAGCGGTGCTATACCGGCATTGTTTACCAGCATATCCAGTCTGCCGTATTCGTCCATAATTTGTTTTAGCATCTTCTTATGCTGGGATGTTTGTGAAATATCCCCTTGAAGTGGTAAAAATGTTCCTCCATTTTTCTCTATAGTATCTTTTACCTCAAATAACCCCTTCTCTCTCACTTCAGGATCATATTGTCTGCCATTACCAATCACAATAAAATCATTTTTGGCAAATTCTAGAGCAATAGCGCGACCAATTCCGCGACTTGCCCCTGTAACCCAAACAACTTGCTTATTTACCATACCATTTCCTTTAATTTGATCTACCCAATGCTTTAAGTATCCAACAAAGATGCCGAATCAAAATCTAAAAATAAAGTACATTGTTCATGTTGTCGTAAAATGGATGCCGGGCAGTCGGGT
>SMTZ1_10002957_pt1 | contig 17118 bp, 11 predicted proteins | sample DeeMarSWOR136_30_FD_25667 | JGI IMG/M metagenome (IMG submission 25667)
TATCGACTTTAGAGGATGATACCGTAAAAGCTTATGTTAATGGGGTCTATATCGGTGAAAGTACGCTTACAGGACCCATCAGCCCGGACAACCGGCCACTGGAAATCGGTCGAGATGTGCCTGGTCTCACTGAATTTTTCCATGGGAAAATCGATGATGTCCGTATTTACAATCGCACCCTGACGGATTCGGAGATCCAAGAGTTATATGAAACAACCACTTATCTAGATAAAACCATTCCTCAAAAAATAAACCAATATAAGCTTTCCCAGAACTATCCTAATCCCTTCAATCCCAGCACCACTATTGAATTTGCCCTTCCACATTCTGCTTTTGTGATTTTAAAGATTTACAATATTTTAGGTGAAGAGGTGACTACGCTAGTGTCGGAAAAACTATTTTCTGGAACGTACAAATATGAATGGAATGCAGGTGATTTGGCCAGTGGTGTTTACTATTATAGAGTTAGCTTTGATGAACATTTTATAATAAAAAAGGCATTGTTGTTAAAGTAAAGAATATTAAGCAATATATGACAAGGCAAATCAACACTATTCTGACAGTCACAAATGGTGTTCGAGTTGAAATTGATGTTTCAAATTTTACTAGAGTTTTACATTATTACCTGGTGCGTTTTGAAGATTTCACAGAAGCAAAAAAAATGTTGTTAATAAAATAAACGACACATAACTTGGCGCACAACCAGATGCTCTTAAAGACAATACTCTTTTTTATCATTATTCGGTCGCACTGGTTAGCGCCAAAACGTTATATTGCTTATATTTCAGGTAAGTAAATAGGTAACATATTTCGCTACAAAGTATGTGAAGAGCATCCAATTCTTTGAGGTTTTGAAGGTTTATCAAATATTTCAGTTTATGAACAGGCCCGATATTATAATTTTATTTTCTTCATATTCTGTAAAACAATCTACATTATTCTTGAAAATATTGTATAATTCTATTATAACTTTAATACGGTCCCAAGTAATTAATAAGAAGAATTGATATGTATGCCATAGAAACAGATAGACTAACCAAGTACTATGGTAAGGATAGGGGGATAATCGATCTTAATCTGAAGATAAATGAAGGTGAGATCTTTGGATATATTGGTCCCAATGGATCAGGAAAGACTACCACTATTCGTCTTTTTCTTAGCTTATTATTCCCGACGAGTGGTAGTGGCAAGATTTTTAATTACGATATCGCAAAGGATGGCCCAAGAATCAAAAAAATTGTTGGTTTTATACCAACAGAAGTGAATTACTATGAAAACATGACCGTTAAAGAACTTATTGAGTATTCTGCCCGCTTTTACAAGATTTCTCTTGATCATCGTTTTAATCAGTTGGTTGATGCGCTGGATCTCGATCTATCCCGAAAAATTGATGATTTATCTATGGGCAATAAAAAGAAAGTAGCGGTCGTGCAAAGTTTGATTCATAATCCCCGCTTGCTTATCCTGGATGAGCCTACCAGTGGATTGGATCCGCTAATACAAAATCATTTTTTTGATATTCTCAATGAACAGAATGAGAAGGGCACAACCATCTTTTTTTCTTCCCACGTTCTAAGTGATGTCGAAAAGTTTTGTCATAGGGTAGCCTTTATTAAAGATGGAAGTATTATTATTGAAGATGACATTAATTCGCTAAAAGAAAAACTTTTAAGTCGGATTACATTTCGACTTAAAGAAGGGACGGATGATATCACATTACAGACAACAGGTGTTATTTCAGTAGAAAAAAATGAAAATGGCACCTCCTTTCTTTATCGAGGGGAAATGCCTCAATTATTAAAAGAACTTTCCCAATTGCCTGTTGAAAAAATTACCATTACTGAGCCAGATTTAGAGGAAGTCTTTATGCATTACTATGAAGGTGATTCTCGAGATGGGGATAATTAGATGAATTTAAATTTATTTTTGAAAGAACTTAAAAATAATCTTAAGGGAACTGTTATAACAAGCCTTGTAGTTGTATTATACACTGCTTTTTCGTTTGTCATATATGCATCAATGAAGGTAAATATATCGAAGGTTACAGATTTTTATTACATAATGCCGGAATCATTTCAGGTGGCATTTAATTTTCACATTAATCAATGGGATAATGTGTTAGGATTTTATGTCACCTATTTTGTTTATTTTATTCCTATTATTACTGGATGCTATTCTATTATTCTAGGTACGAAGTTATTATCTAAAGAGGAACAGAACAGAACAGCTGAATTTTTGTTATCCCGGCCGCTATCAAGGACTCAGATTATTTCAAGCAAACTTATTACTTTTTTTATTCATATACTTGGCATTAATCTGTTGGCATTTTTTACCGCTTTATTTGGAAGCGGTATCATTTCGGAGTGGGAATTTAATTTAAAATCTCTAATAATCCTACACACTTATGGCTACCTAATATGTTTGTTTTTCGGGATATTAGGTTTTTTTATAACAGTAGTTATGAAACGTGCTAAAGCTATTACAGGAATTGGAATAGGGATCGTCCTGGGTACATACTTTTTTGATGTAATGATTCGGGTATTTGGCAAGGTTCAGTTTCTCCTATACCTTACTCCTTTTAAATACATCAATCTTGAAGCACACTCTCCAAATTACAGCTTTGATGCCTGGAGATTGATATATTTTTTTGGAATTTCTGGTTTATTGATTATGTTAAGTTATGTGTTTTACTGTAAAAAGGATATTCTTGTTTGATGATTAAAATTTATACGTAATTGGTAAACCTTAATAAATAGTACATTGGCAAGTTTGCTTGAAAAAGATTCGTTGAGGCGCAATATAACCAGCGGTTCAACTGGAAAAAACCGCCGATGATGAAATTCAGAATTTTGAAAAATCCAATGATTTGTTCGTCTATCAGTTTCGGCGTTGCGGTTTTTCCAGTTAACCTTGTCGTTATATGGAGAAGTAAAAATGCACAGTAAGAAACTAGTTATAGTTATTTTTGCAGTTGCCACGTTAAATTTATCAACGTTTTGTTATTATCAGGGTATTGAAAGTAAGCTCGATTCGTTTTTTACGACTTTAAATAAGCAGTATCACTTAAATGGGTGCATTCTTATTGCAGATAAGGGAGAGATACTTTACAACAATGCTTTTGGGTATTCCGATTTCAATGTCAAAAAAAAGTTAACCACATATTCAATGTTTGAACTCGCTTAGATTTCAAAGCAGTTCACTGCGATGGGAAAATGGTATGGCACACAGGCCATTATCCGGGATATAGCAACTTGATTATTCGTTACATTGATATTGACAGAACCATGATATGTCTAAGTAATAACGGCTACGAATTCTATCCTATAATGAAGACAATTAATGATATATTAAATAACGGATCCATAACTTTACCTCTCCCTTTTTTTGCTGAACAACTTCGGAGAATGTTTGTTGATAACGATATCACATCGATAAGTGATTCGATGAAGGCAATGGTAGATAACAGAACCAAGTATATTGTTGTGGAGTCGAGAATTAATGACCTTGGATATGACTTGCTAAATCTGAGTAGATTAAATGATGCTATTGCAGTCTTTACCTGTAATACTCAATTGTTTCCGAATTCAGCCAACGTTTTTGACAGTCTTGGTGAAGCGTATATGGTTAATGGAAATAATGAATTGGCAATTATAAATTACGAAAAGGCATTAACACTTAAGCCGGATATGCCATCAGCCATAAATGCATTAAAAAAGCTAAAGCGTAAATATTGATTCAAAGTAAGCGGTTTTGAAGCAAAAGCATTAGATCATCCCATATTTAAAGAGGCAGATCGTTCATTACTCTTGGCTGAGACTCAACGAGATTTGGATGGTGCAATGCGATATATTGCAAAGGGAGCGATATTCCATCCACCGAACACTCCGCCAATTATTGGGGATAAGGCGATACGTGATTTCTATAAGGAATGGTTCAAAGTCCCATATAGTGGTACTCTTTGTGAATCCGATACCATATTTATCTCCTCATCTGGTGATTTAGCTTGTCTTATTGGAAACAGTTATATGGAATTCGATGCACCAACTGGAAAGAATCGACTTGACGGGAAGTATACTACTATTTGGCGAAAAACTTCTGACAGGTGGCTCTGTGTTGCTGTCAGTTGGAGTGGAAACGAACCAACTGAATAATTGTTATTTCCTGCCTAACCAAGGCATCAACTAGTAGAATAATCCAAATCAACAAAAATGTATTTTTTTATCATAAGGAGTGCACATGGAGAATATGATCAAATACAATAGACGAAAATTTATTAAATCTTTTTCAGGCCTTTTTATTGGAACTCATCTGATTTCTGCAAGCAGCTATGCCCAGGAGAATCAATATAAAAAGAATCTTTGGGAAGAATTCACTGATGAAGAAAATAAATTAATACAATCATCTCTTATGGCTGGTGATATATTAAACTACCCTGAGCAAGGATTTAATTGTGCTGGTTCAATACTCGCTTGCTCATTGGCGTTTTTGGGTAAAAGTGAGGATATTTCACATGTTGCTTCTTCGTTTGGAGGGGGACTTGGACGCTCTGATCTTTGTGGACTTTTGACAGGAGGACATATGGCAATTGGCGTAGCCGCAGGAATGATCCTCAAAGATGTAAAACAAAGACAAAAATATGCTCGAGAGATTTCAAATAAATTTTGGGATTGGTGGGAATCGTTAGCACCGATACATTGCATTGATCTAAGAGCGAAGTATGATAACGAAGGTTATTCCCGAATGATCCAACGAGTGGCTATGAAAGTAGAAGAATTAATTAAACCGGCAGTTACACAATAAATTGCTTAGCAGTAAAACGATATCTTGATAATTCATGAATAAAAGAGTTAAATGGGCAGCTTATAATGATCTTGCATGGACTGAATTAATAGTCAGTTCTCCAGAAGAATACCGAGAAGAAACAGAATTATATTGCAAGATAATGATTAATCATTCAAAAACTAAACCAAAAACAGTACTTCATCTTGGCTGCGGAGCAGGAATCAATGATTATACTTTCAAAAAGCACTTCAAGGTAACTGGAGTAGACATAAGTAATGAAATGCTGAAAATTGCCAGGGAACTTAATCCAGAAGTCAAATACATTAATGGTGATATGCGAGAAATAAAACTTAGAACGCGATTTGATGCCGTCACAATTCCCGATTCTATAGGTTACATGACTAATCTCAAAGATCTAAGCAAAGCTATAAATACTGCATATCTGCATCTCAATAACGGCGGCATTTTATTAATTGTTGCTCATATTCGCGATAATTTTAGGGAAAACAATTTTGTTTATACTGGCAAAAAAAAAGATATTAACATTACTATATTTGAAAATAATTATATTACTAATAAGACTACCTATGAAGCAACGCTAGTATATTTAATACGTCGTAAAAAGCAATTGGATATCTATACCGATAAACATACTATAGGCCTTTTTAGCTTAACTTCATGGAATAGGATTTTAAAAGAAAACGGCTTTAGTATAAAGAAAATCAACTCTGAGAATACATATGAACGATTTATGTTGCGAGATGGGGACTACCCTCAGGTGATGTTTATTTGCAGAAAAATAATGTAGATTTTCATTATTAGAATGCCAGGCAGAAAGAATCCTCATGTTCGATTTTTATATTTAATCTATCCAGTTTTAATATTACTCAACTCCACGTTTAAAATATCCAATTTTTATGAGATTGCTGTTCATATGCATTTTTATTACAATAGCATCATTCGATACTACTTGGCTAATAACATCTTCTTTACTTTATTAAAATTAGTAGATTGCATTCTATAAAGGTATAAACCCCCCGCCAAATTGCTTCCGTTAAATTCAATTGTATGATAACCCGCATTTTTATAACCCTCAAATAACGTACATATTTTTTGTCCTACTATATTATAAAGTTCAATCTTTACATAACAGGCTTCGGGTAATCCAAATCTGATATGGGTTGTAGGATTAAAAGGATTAGGAAAATTCTGCATTAAAGTAATGTCTCGGGGGAAATGATTTGAATCAATATTGCTGAGGCTGGTATTAAGATCTTCTGTATATTTTAAAATAACTCCCCCTGAAGCTAAAAATTCCTCTGATCCTACAGCCCAACCGTTTTTTTCATCAATGAAGTATACACTATTAAGAGAGTTATATATGTCGATTTCTTGGACCGTAAAGCTATTTCCACCATCATTGGTATGATAGATAAGACCTCCCGCCCCTACTATCCATCCTATACTACTAGAAGGGAAATATATTCCTGACAGGCTGGTTGATGCATTTATACTTTGCTGATACCAATCTTCTCCACCATTTGTCGAATTAAGCAATATTCCGTTATCGCCTACAATCCAAATATTATTTTGATCAATAGCATATAGGTCATATAGATGATCGTTGACTTCTGAATATTTAGAAGACCAGGTTACACCACCATCATTTGTAATTATTATTATATTACGATCTACTATATCCCAGGGCCCATTTAGATAATATCCATAGCCTACAGCAAATCCATGCAGGGAATCAGCAAAGTGAATTGATTTTAGAATACGCTTATTACCCTGATTTGTTATTTGAGACCATGATGTTCCACCGTCATTAGAGGTTAAAATCACGTTGGAATGTCTGAGATTACTGAAACCAGAGCTCATACTAAATCTGACTGTAGAGGTACCACCTACTATCCAACCACGGTTTTCATCCAAGAAATAGACATCATGTAAATGATCAGAAGTAGCACTTTCTATGGCCTGCCAGCTATCCCCACCATCTTCGGTTTGAAGGATGGTCCCATTATCCCCAACAACCCAACCATTTGTTTGACTACCAAAATTCACAGAGGATAAATTATTGTCAGTTCCACTTGTTTGTAAGAACCAATTATCTCCACCATCATCAGTTTTTAATATTATGCCCTCGGTTCCTACAGCATAGCCATTTTGCAAATCAAGAAAGAAAATTGCATTTAGACTTTGTCCAGTTTCAAGAGTATGAACAACTTTCCATTCCCCTTCTGCAAATGTAGATTTTACAGACATCGTAATAAGACTAAAAATCCATAAGAAAACAACTACTATTTTATTTTCTATAAACATAATAATCTCCTTCTTCTTTAAGTCAATTCACTTGACCAATAACATTTTCTTTACTTTATTAAAATTACTAGATTGCATTTTATAAAAGTATAATCCACTGGCCAAATTACTCCCGTTAAATTCTATAGTATGATAACCTGCATTTTTATTACACTCAAATAAGGTATATATTTTTTGTCCTATTATATTATACAGTTCAATCTTTACATAACAGGCTTTGGGTAATCCAAATCTAATATGAGTTGTGGGATTAAATGGGTTAGGATAATTTTGACCTAGTGAGAATTCTCTGGGTATGCTAGTTAGATTATTCTCTTCAATACCAACTATAGATTCGACTTTTATTTTGACAGGAATGTATATATTAGATTTTTCCGGATCATTACTGCGTATCGAAATAGTCTTGCAGTAAATACTATCTGGTTTTAGATATACCGCTCGAATTTTTACATCAATAATTAGACTACTATCTTTTAAAACCCTGCCTGAGTTGGGTGTACATACAAGCCAATTCTCAGCACTAGTCGTGGCCGCATATATAAGGGAATTAGCCATCAAAGTAGCTCCGTCTGTAGTGGACACCCAGGAATAAGAAAGAACATTTGAAGATGGTGGATACAAACCCAGGTCAACACGATTTGTTCCGTTTATTTCCTTAACAGCCACTAATGGCATACCGTCTGACCAGCTGGCAATTAAATCTGAACCAGCTGTCAGGTTTGTACTGCTTGGGCGTGTACTCCAGCTACCGCCATCGAGACTTGTAACTCCGTTCATTATCGGATGGTGCGGATCATTGATCGTGCCAAGCAATGCCCGACCTGTTATAATAAAGCTTCTCTCAAAAACATAATATTTTTCAGATTCCCATCTGCCACCCAAATAGTAATCGGATAATGGGGATGCAGTTTCGTAGACAGCTAATACGACGCCACCGCCAGAATCGACATAATCGGCTAAATTGTTCCCTAAGTCCACTTGATTTAAATAAGTTGTATTACTCCAAACCAAAACTGCGTCAAATGCTTGCAATTCTGATATTGTGGGTGTGATAATATGTGCATCAATAATAGTTACTGAACTAAACTTACCTGTACTTAAAAGCTTATCACGAACATCTGTAAAATAAGGACTATTTGCACCGCTACTAGATGCAGATGCTACAATGGCAACAGAGAGTAAATCTGATGATTGAGGTAATTGGTTTATATATCTGACGTTCACAATATCCTCAGGCAGAGAATAGACAGCTTCAACATTTCCACCCGTTTCAGGGCTAACATTACTATTCTTGATCTTATGGGATAATATCCCACTCCTTTCAATCATAGAAGCTTTTGCTCTTTCAATCATTGAATTGGACGCTGATCTTGTGTTTTGAATTAAAATATCAAAGTATAAATCACCTTCTCCACTATTAGTTATGGTCAGCTTTTGTGTGGTGGAATCTCCCAAATTTAAAACCGCTTTAATACTATCATGAGAAACAGAAATTGATGAAGGTAGTATGACTTCCATACCGACATTATCAATAAACCAATCATCTGTCCCCAGGTTACCGGTTGTGCGGAAGCGAAATGAAAAATTGTTATGATAAGCATCTGGTGGTAATCGTATCCCAATCGAATCATACATTACCATACCCATACCATCACCCAAATGTTGTCTCAGAATGACCCACGCCCCCTCAGAATTATAGTATTCAGTATATAAATCATCACCAACTTCAGGTGCATCTTCATCGCCTTTTTTTTCATAATGATAGCTTAAGACTATATCACTCCACATTGTTAGATCAAGTACCCTCGAACGAACCTCATCAGAGCCATCCAGGTTCAACGAAGAGGGTGGACTTGGCTCATTTAAGCCACTGTCATTTATCAAAGCTGTTTGATTGTATGCCCATCTCATTGTATCCAGCGTGGTTACTGAGAAATAATCAATCCATGGGATCGGTATATATACTTTCGTGACAATTGTCGCTGTATTAAACACATCTAAATCTCCGGATGAAGTTACTACTATTGCAGCCGAGTCAACATCGCTTGACTTGGCATGCTCTAGTATCATTACTCTTACACTTATGTCCTTTGAAGATCTTGAAGGGACCGGTCCCACACTTGTTAACTGATTACTCTCACTCGTATCCCAAATTGTGGTCTGCCAATTATTTCCGGAAATACTCAAATCATATGTATCATCATTCTGACCTTCATTGTGAATTGTTATTCTATAGAATACTGTATCCCCAGGAAATCCTGTCATAAATTGTTCCGATGGACTGACGCTCACAGAATATGGTGGTCGATTAACCGTCAACTGTACCGGTATCTCCTTAACAGAATTTACAGGATCGTTGCTGAAGATTTTAAGGTTGGCATAGTAAGTAGAATCGGGTGTCAACTCGGTCGCGTCAAATTTAATATCAATATCTTGACTATTAAACGGCTCAACAAAACCCGATGCCGGAAAAAATGTCAACCAATCTATGCTTTCTCCGGTTGAAATAAGAATTGCCAGATTGTCATGAACATAGGTCGCATTAAAGGCAATCTCTAATCCATCCGTACCGTCATTATTCTGAATTCCTATCGTTGCCTCCTCTGTCCGAGAAACCATTGATAAATATTGAAATTTAATATTTCCATTGGAATAAAGTATTATTTCAAATGTATAAGGACCACCACTTGAGTAATGAGGAACATCATTGTATTGGATAATTAATTTCTCACCGTCAGAATAGTAGTAGGCTTGCCCCCCGGCATTAAAATTCAAATCATCCCAGAATGGCGCAATTAAGTTATAGACCTGATCATTTGGAATGGGTTCATTTGAAAAATCTGTAGCCGTGCTTGTAAAACTTATGAATCCATTGCTACAAAACCTGAAAGAGGTAAAGCTGTTACCATAAAACTTAAGAGTAAATCCGATGGGAAATGGACCTACATTGCTATCAAGGCCGAGACCAGTTATTTGGATTCCTATGGATGAAATATCCTCCCATTGAAATACTGGTCCACCCGGTTCGTCGCTGTCAATCCAGGTATAACCATGATTATCGGGCCCACCCAATCCTAATAATACGGCAGCACCTTTTCTTGGATCAATATCATCCTTATTCAGACCATGAGTATAATAGCTATCTGGATAACTACGCAGATTTTGTATCAAATTAAGAGAACTTGATTGAGGTGATGAGTTGCTCCCTTTAATTATCCTAAAATTCAAATCTCCCTTCCCAATATTGCCAATTGTCAATGTCTGATTAATGGAATCTCCAATATTTAAAGTTGTTGATATATTATTTGGAGTAACTGTTATTTCAGGAGCTGCAAATATATTGACATTATCAATAAACCAATCATCAGAATAGTCATCACCAGTGGTTCTAAAGCGGAATGAAAAATTAGCATGATAGGCATCCACGGGAAGGATTATCCCAATAGAATCATAAGAGCTCATCCCCGTTCCACCACCTAAATGTTGATTCAGAAATACCCACTCACCAGCAGAATTATTATATTCCACATACAAATCATTGCCATCCTCTGGTAAGCTAGCTGATCCTTGTTTCTCGTAATGATAACTCAAAACTACTTTGCTCCATCTCTTCAAATTTAGAACTTGTGAACGAATCTCATCAACAGCATCCAGATTTAATGAATATGGGGGGCTTGGCTCATTGGAACCTGAACTATTGATATAAGCAGTCTGATTAAATGGCCATTTTATTGGATCGAGCTCGGTCGTCAAGAAATTATCAAACCACGGGACGGGTAGAAATACTTTTGTAGTGATAACAGCTACATTAGATACATTTACATCACTCGATGAAGTAATTGCTATTTCTGCCATGTCAATATCTGTGTCAACAGCGTTTTCTGGAATCTCAACATGTACGATTATATCCACTGAAGTTCTTGAAGGTACCGGACCCACACTTGTTAACTGATTAAGACCATCTGCATCCCAAATGGTAGTCGGCCAATCGTTGCCTGTTACATTTATATCATATGTATCTGCGTTATCTCCGTTATTTTTAATGGTAAACTTATAGAAAACCGTATCCCCGGGAGATTTTGTTTCACTCTGATTGGATGGACTCAAAGTAAAATAATAAGGTGTAGGATTAACATTCAATTGAACTGGAACCTCAACCAAATAGTTCTCTGGATCATTGGAGTTAATCTTGAGCAAAGCTTGGTAAGTTTCTCCAGAAACTAAAGTTTTTGTATTAAACTTCAAATCAATATCCCTTGAATTTCCAACCTCGACTGATCCTGATGTCGGAGAAACGGTCAACCACTGCCTAATGCCTTCCGAACTTAACCAATCAACTATGTTGAGAGCTAGCAATAAATCATCGTAAGTATATAGATTATTATCAGAGAAAGGATGACAATCGGATACAAATACAATTTTTCCAGATGCCTCGTATACAGCTAACACTACAATACCGGTATTTGTGCTAGCTAAATCAATTCCAGGTGAGGTAACCGATATATTTGAGAAATACGTAAACTCAGCAACGTTTACACCTTGAGTTAAAGGGTGATCAGCAAAATTATCTACTGGTGTATCCAGCCCTGAATTATAACTACCGGACATTGACATACCATAAGGACTTAATAAGTCGTTTAATGAATTAGTCTGAGTGGTACCAAGATATCCTTCCGCTTCACCTATACAAAATAAACCATGACCGCTATCAATAAAACCTTGTATAGCTCCTATTTCACTTACTGAAAGGCTATACTTTCTAGACGGTTCCAGCACCAATATATCGTATCCATTAAGGGCATCGGAAGTGATTAGTTCATCCTTGGTAGTGATACTATGTCCTGCATTTTGTAATTCAGTAATTATTAAATCAAAATTTGTGTGGTTTTCAGAATGATAATAATCCCAGTAAATACTTGCGGAACTGAGCGTCGGATTGGAAATAGGTCCTGCTTCTAATAAAGGGTTTTGCTGTATAAAATCTGGAGTTATACCATCTGGATGATCGGGATTTTCTATACCTGCTAGTTTTAAATTATTTAAAGGACTGTTTGAATCAACATCATGCTTTAAAGATTTGATTCTATTTAATAATTCCGCATGTTTTACTTCGTCGATTTTACTCGAAGTCGTGGAAGTTATTAATTGTTCTGTCTGTGAACTTGAATTTGTAGTATTGTATTGTACTGCAATTTTAAAATTCAAGGCTCCTTCTCCAATATTACCAATGGTTAGTATCTGTGTGGTCGAATCTCCGAGATCCAGAGTTGCTGCAATTTCGTCTGGATAAACATTAATTTCAGGAGGGATACATACAGAAACATCATCAATAAACCAGTCATCCGCATCGTCCGAATCCGGATATCCACTACTCTTAAAGCGAATTCTAAAACTGTTATGATAGGCGTCTGAAGGGAGGTATATATTTTCTAAAGCATACGAGCTCATATCTTCCCCACTCCCAAAATAGCGTTTGATATTGATCCATTTACCCTCAGAGTTGTAGTAATCAACCCACAGGTCGTCGCCCTCTTCAGGAGAATCTCCCCCACCTGTTCTCTGATAATAATAACTAAAAACTACTTCCTGATAACCCGATAAATCAAAAGCCTGAGAACATACCTCATCACCACCAGAATACAATCCATCAAGATTAAGAGAATACGAAGGACTGGGCTCAGTCAGACCTGTTGAATTCACTGACGCAGATCCAACATTCTTAAGCCATTTCGTAGAATTCAAGGAAGTCGAAGGGAAAGTATCAATCCAGGGTAAGTTAGCCGCTGCACCCAATGATTCCGTGGTAATTTTAGCATAATCTGAAACAGACTGATTGGACTGGGAAGTTGCCATCAAATTTACTGAATCAGCATCACCATAAATACTATTAACTGGAATATCTACTTTAACTAATATTTTAAAATTAGAACCCGCTGGTATAGCCTCAGTAGTATTAATTTGACTCGTACCATTTGAATCCCATAAAGTAGTGACCCATGTGTTACCTGTAATAGATAAATCATAACTATCTTGTAATACGCCAATGTTTCGAATTCTAACGGGACATGAAATTGTGCGACCCTCAGCACCGCTTCGAATTTGCGATGAGGGTGTTAAATTGACAAAATAATCAGGATTGGAAGATTCATCTTGAACAGCATTATAGGCATCCAATTTTCCATAACCCCATCTATAGTTTGGAACCGACCCGGTGTAAGAGTCCGTTGCAGCTGAATTTGTTATAATTTGTTTAATCTCAGCAGCATTTAGAGTTTTATTCTTATCAAATATTAGTGCAACTGCGCCTGTAACATGAGGTGCAGACATACTTGTACCTGTCATCATTACATGATTACCATCTTGATTACGATATATTTGATATTCTGGATCAGTATAAAAATGCTCAGCATCTGTTGAAAGAGCAGAAATAACTCCAAATCCTGGAGCAGAAATATCTGGTTTCCGCATTCCTTCAATATAACCGGGATCATCCCGAGTTGGACCCACACTGCTAAAGTAGGCAATATCATTTACTACATTTCCTTCAAGAGACTGGACAGTCCCATTATAACTAATCCAGGAATTTTTCGTTGAGTGGGCAGCCACGGTAATTATTTTTTCTGCAGTTCCAGGAATCCCAATAGTTTCTTTATTTGAGCCTGAGGCAGCTGAGAAATATGCCTCTTCACTTCCCAGCTGGTTTACGGCAATCCATGCATCATAATGCCCGCTCTCGTTGATTGTATTACCAGTTACTACAATAGTCCATGTTCCTTCGGCGGGTTTGCGATAATATCGATAATCAAAAATAAGGATTATGCATTCATGATCCTGATTATTAGAATTTCGGCCATATGAAGCATTATCAATTATAAAAGCTCCATCATATGTATCAAGCCCTCTTGCTGAAAAGCCAGTACTTCTGCTATAACTATATCCGTTAGGTGAGATTACTTCGATGTTTACATAATCCTGTCCTTGATACCACAGGTCTATAAACATTAAATCATTACCAGCACCACTATAAGGTATGTAATCCGGAATTACAAAAGTGATTGAGTCGGTTGTTCCGGTAGTAACTGTACCCTCTGCATGAATATATTCTCCATGATCAGCATCGGTACCCTCATTTCCTGCCGAAACAACAATTACTTTTCCTGATCCAATGGTATTATTGTAGGCCTGCTCTTCCAAACTGGTACCATCATGAGCACCGAATTGGCTTCCAAAACTCATATTTATCACTATCGGTCTTCCCAGTTCCTCCGCTTTTTCAATTGCATAATTCACACCATCAATCAGATCTGAGGTATATAGTGTCGACTTTATTACAATCATTTCAGACCTCGGTGCTATCCCGATGTATGTATAAGCAGGCAAATTATTACCACTGCTCGATCCATCCCCGGTGATAATACCCATTACGTGCGTACCGTGTCCTATTTCATCAATACTACGAACAAATCCAGCGGGGGTACCGTCAATTTCATCATTAATTTCTGCCCTGGTATATTCAACACCATAATTATAACAATCCGGTGGTTTTTCATTATTTTGGGCAATCAAGGTTTGATCCCAGATATAAAGGATTCTTGAAGCACCATCCGAATCTCTTATAAAATCTTCATGTTCCCAATCTATCCCACTATCTAACGTTGCCACCAAAACACCCTCACCGGCATACCCATAATATTCTGGTATTTGATTACCATAGTCACCTTGTTGAACTAGATCAGCTTTACAATCAACAATGCTGGAATCTAAGTGAAGCTTATGAATTACAGAGGGTTCAATGCTTACAATATCGGGATTTCCAGCTAAATCTGACAAACGGTTGATTGGTATTTTTAGTGTAAATATATCTCCCAACTGTGACCCAACTTGTAGTCCCATGCCTTCCAAATCGTTGCGATTTCCTCTGTATTTAACCAAAATCCCTAAAACTGGCTCAGCGCTAGTTGGTTGATGAATCTCAAGTATTTTTGACTGCATCTCAAGGAATTCAGGAGGTGCATCGATCAAAGGACGAATGATGGCAGGAATTTTGCCCCAGGCAGATTCCGACATTTGCAATTTTGCCTGAGACATCCAGGTCAATGGTATGTCTTCAATATCCTTGCTAATTAAGCTGGTTACAAAAACAATATTTAATAAAACAAACAGATAATACCTTTTTTTCATGACCATACCCTCTCATTTTGGCATGTATAATATGATTCCGATATATTAGTGTATATTTTTAATAAAATGAATATCCCATCACGTGATACTATGAATTGTACCGCTCATTAGACCAACGTCTATATTATGAAAATAGCAAATCTAAAAGTTTTGAAGGGAAAGTATAGCAATGTACAAATATACCTAAATAATATTCTATTGCAATAAAAACTTTTAAATTCTAATTCTTTCCCTATCATTATTGGCGAAATTAAACCACAGAATATAACCACTGACATAACGAACATTATCCTACCATTTAAGTTTTAATATTATCATTTTTAATGGTTAATGCATTACGCTGGTGATGTCGTTTGAACCAATGCATAATTGTTTAATTGATGATGCAACCGTTTTAACTTCTTCTCCACCGGACGCAGGTTCTTTTTAATCTGTTTGATCAGATTGAAGTCTTTTGTATTGGCATAGGCACGATTATAAAACTCAGCCGATTCCGTATATCTCTTGTTCACTGCCATGACAATGCCGGCCTGGTTTAACAGATAAGGATCACCACCCTTATTTTGAACAGCATGATTTAGCACTTCACTGGCATAATCCTTTTCTCTGAAAACCTTATATAAAAGAACACCTTTTTCCAACAAATGATTGACTTCTACATCAGTTTTTTGATCTAATTCGATTATTCTCAATCGTGCGGCTCCTTGATAATCTGTTAATATTCTGTTGGCATGTACCCAACCTGCAATATGCACCACATATGCAAATACTATAAAAGCTGGTTCTGCAAAACCCATATAACCAAGCAAATAATAAGGAATACAATAGGCCCAGCCCAACCTGGCTTTTCCTAAATAAGCAAAAGCTACAACTATCAACCAGGGAAAAATGAACAGGCAGGTAACAAACATAACGTTTAGAGCTATCCGACTTATACCACGGGCATTTAGCAAGTAATGGTCTAATTCATGGTTTTTTAATAGCATCTTTCACCTCCTGCGCTATGCGCTGTTTTATGATCACGATCAACCAATACGATTGCCCAAATGAAAAAATCTTACATAAAAAATTAATTTTTTTATGATTTCAGATTTACTTGGGCATTATACCTTTAACGGATCCTGATTTAGAAAAGCAAGGAATTAGATAAAGGATAGCTCTAGAAAAATGTTCTATCATTAAATCGTTTATTGATTTCTATAAAATATTTATTATATTTTATTTACCGGACGTAAAGATTGATTTATCTGCTATGAATTGATATTTAATAATATCAGATTGATAATTCTTCTATTAATATTTTATAATAGAATTTTACACTTAATATTTATAAAAATTATTTTAATGGGTCTTGTTTACCGCAGCTGAGACAGGACTAAAGGCGTCTTCAAATTGTCTATTTCGTATTCTAGTTAATATTTTGCATTTCTAAGTCTTATATGGACGAGCACACAAATACAGCGAATCTGCTGGAAGCTGCCAAAACCGGAAATCAAAAGGCAGAATCAGAAATATTATCAAAATTATTTGCAAGATTTTTACCAATTGTAAGTCTTAATCTTCAGAAATATTCGGTTTTGGCAGAAACCATCGATTTAGAAATGAAGTGTCATGAAGTCTGCCAAAATGCAATATTAGAGGTAAAACGGCTTTATCCTCTGAACAGCGAAAAGTTTTCCGTTAAACGGGCTGTTACGGTGTTACACAATGTCATTGATGATTTCATTATCAATGCACTGTATGAACTGGCGAGAAGTAGTAACAGCGAAGCTGAAAAATTCCTTTTTGCTCTGATCAGAAAAAAACTCATGATTTATCTCAGAAGCAAAA
>SMTZ1_10002961_pt1 | contig 17113 bp, 15 predicted proteins | sample DeeMarSWOR136_30_FD_25667 | JGI IMG/M metagenome (IMG submission 25667)
TTCCTATATTTAAAATGAGGATTGAGTTTGAAGGAAAATTTTTAAATTCTTTATTAAGTAGTTTATTATCAATATCTAATTCCAAAATGTGGATAGGGACATTATTTAAGGTTGTAATGGGATTGTCAGAAATTGATTTCATAATTTGTATGGCTAAACTCATATTTTCTTGTTGAAGTTTGGTTATAGTATTAGTTTGCTTTTCAATTGTTTCCCTTATTTTTGTAGTCGGTCGTCCTAATAAATCTGCAGAACTTAGCATATCTATTTCTAATTCGGAAAGAAAATTTATTGCTTTATTTCCAACAACGTATTTAATATCTTTTCCTTTTTTGAATGAATAAATTACTAGAGGCCCAATTTCCGTAGTATTTTGTACATGCGTTCCCCCACAACAAACTAAATCACAATTTTCTGCTCGAATTAATCTAATTGCATCTTCTTTTGGTATATCCCCTCTTATCTGATTCGAAAATTTTTTGGCTTCTTCAAGTGAAATAATTTCTCCGACAATTTCGTGATTATCTAATGTGCATATAACATTTGTCTCTTGAAAAGCAGATTTTAACTGGTTATAGCTTATCTCCTGAGCAAGATTGAATGAAACATCTTCAAAATCTATTTTAACTCGAGTGGTTTCGATGTTAAATTTTCTAAGAATAATAGCTGAAAAAATATGTTGAGAAGAATGGGCTTTCATCAGACCATATCTGTATACCCAATCGATGATTCCTATAACTTTATCTCCGACTTTAAGTTTATCTTGAAAATCAGATTTTATATGATGAATAATTTCTTTTCCTTTTTTAAAAACGTCTTCTACTTCAAATTTTAAATTCCCAGCTTTTAAAATGCCACGATCACTTGCTTGTCCACCGCCTTCAGAGTAAAATAATGTTTGATCAAGTACAACTCCTTCCTTTCTTATAGCAATTATCGTAGCTTCAAATTCTTTTTCGTAAGGCTGTGCCCAGAATAATTTTTTCGTCATTTATAATTCCCTTTAATTAAAATCAAGCTTAAGAACAAACTTTTAAGAGTAGGGCTTTTTAATTCTTTAAGACTAATAGATATAAAAAATGAAAATAAGATAAATATTAGCTCTAAAACCAAAAAATTTTTATTTTTTATTTGATTAAACTTCTCATAGTGCAAGAGTTGTTAACTTATTTTTCTAAAATAATCGAATTTCAAATAGAAATTAGAGGATGTTATCTCCTATGAGTTATACATTTTCAAGAACTAAAATGATTGAGAAAATCAAATTCGGATTATTAAGTCCGGATGAGATTAGAAAAATGTCAGCTGCAAGAATTATTACAGCGGATACTTATGATGAAGATGGACTTCCAATTCCTTCAGGACTTATGGATCAGCGATTAGGTACAATAGAGCCTGGTCAAAGGTGTCAAACTTGCGGAAATCTAGTAAGTAATTGTATGGGACATTTCGGGCACATAGAATTGGCAAGACCAGTAATTCATGTGGGATATGCGAAGAAAGTATTAAAAGTATTACGTTCAATCTGTCCAGAATGTTCAAAATTAATGCTCACGGATGAGGAAAAAGAGCAATTTAGAGAGGAACAAGCAAAAAAACTTGAAATCTCGTTTGAGGGTGAGGAGGATTTTACGAGGGTCGTATTTAAAAAAGCAAGAAAGGCAAAACAATGTCCTTACTGTGGAGCTATTAAAAAGAAAATTATAATTGAAAAACCAACGACTTTTTATGAAGAAGAAGAAAATAAAGGCTCGCGTAGGCTAACTCCAATAGAAATACTAGAGCGTCTAAAAAAAATACAAGATCCTGACCTAAGAATTTTAGGTATTTCTCCTGCAAATGCTCGACTTGAATGGGTGATTTTTACAGTGTTACCTATACCTCCTGTATGTGCGAGACCTTCTATTACTTTGGATAGTGGAATTCGATCTGAAGATGATTTGACCCATAAATTAGTAGATGTTATTAGAATTAATCAGCGTTTAAGAGAAAATATTGACGCTGGAGCGCCTCATTTAATCGTTGAGGATTTATGGGAATTATTACAATATCATATTACTACCTATTTTGATAATCAAGTTTCAGGGATCCCTCCCGCTAGACATCGTTCAGGTAGAGCGTTGAGAACTTTAACTCAAAGGCTTAAAGGGAAAGAAGGGAGATTTAGAAGCAATTTAAGTGGAAAAAGAGTAGATTTTTCAGCAAGAAGTGTAATTTCACCAAATCCATATATAAGTGTTAATGATGTTGGAGTTCCAAAAGATGTTGCAAAAATTCTGACTATTCCAACAAATGTAAATGATTGGAATATTGAAGAGATGAAACAATTAGTTCTTAATGGGCCTCTAAAACATCCTGGAGCAAATTATATAATTAGAAATGATCGAAGGAGAATCGATCTTCGTTATGTAAAAAACAGAAAAATTATTGCTGATATGTTAGCTCCTGGATTTACAGTTGAACGACATCTTAATAATGGAGATTTAGTTTTATTTAATCGACAACCATCTCTTCATAGAATGTCAATTATGGCCCATGAAGTAAAAATAATGGATGGAAAAACCTTTAGATTAAATTTAACAGTGTGTCCACCTTATAATGCTGATTTTGATGGTGATGAGATGAATTTACATGTGCCCCAAAGCGAAGAGGCTCGCACAGAAGCTGAGTTATTACTTAAAGTTCAAGAACATATTTTATCACCGAGATTTGGAGGCCCCATATTAGGTGGAATTCAAGATTTTATTTCATCAGTATTTCAATTTACAAGTAAAGATTCTTTATATAGTAAAAAAGATACCCTTAAACTATTATACATGGGAGGAATTTTTGAATCTAATCCCGATTTTAAATTAGAACATTTAAAACCAATTGTAACTGATCCAGAACCTTACTATTCTGGTAAACAAATATTCAGTACATTATTTCCAGATGATTTAAACATTAGAGTAAGATCTAAATTCTGCAAGAAATGCTTCACGAAAGAAGGTGGTGAATGTAAGGAGCAAGAGTGCAAATATGATGCTTATGTGATGATTAAAAATGGAGATTTGATAACGGGTACAATTGATGAAAATTCATTTGGAGCTATGCAATCTAATAGTATTTTAGCGCGAATTATTAAAGACCATGGAAATGCACGGGGCAGAGAATTTTTAGATAATGCAACAAAAATGCTCCTGTATGTTATTCGCCAAAATGGAATGACAATGGGTTTAGATGAGGTTTATGTAAAAGGATTGGCATATGATGCAATTCAACAAATATTAGATGAAGCTAACAAAGAAGCTGATCGGCTCATAAAAGCCTTTAATGAGAATGATACAAAAATTTTAAAACGAGCTCCCGGACGTTCCATGAGGGAAACTTTAGAGTTAAGAATAAGACAAGTCTTAGCAGAAGCTCGTAAAAAAGCAGAGGAAACTGCGGCACACTATATTGGAGATGAAGCTCATTCTGTGATTATGACAAAATCAGGTGCTCGAGGTAATATATTAAATTTAGGTCAAATGTCTGCTGTAGTAGGACAACAAGCTATTAGAGGTGAAAGGATTAATAGAGGATATAGTCTCAGAACTCTTCCCCATTTTAAAATAAATGATTTAACCCCTAGATCACGAGGTTTTGTTACATCATCCTATCGAAATGGACTCCGTCCTGAAGAATTCTTTTTTCATGCGATGGGAGGTCGTGAGGGTCTTGTTGATACCGCTGTAAGAACTTCTACAAGTGGGTATATGCAAAGGAGGTTGGTTAATGCTTTACAAGATATGGTTATTGAAAACGATGGCACTGTTCGCAACTCTGATAAAAACATAATCCAATTTAGTTTTGGCGATGATGGAATAGATCCAATGCATACTGACCATGGAAATGCAGTCAATTTAGATGTTCTATTATTAAAGGCAAAAGCTCTTGATGTTCAAAAAATTCATGATGAAATTAAAAGCGGACCTAAACCAAAAAAGGCATTATCTCAGAAAGTACCCTCAAAAAAAGCACCTGCTAAAAAGGCACCCGCCAAAAAGACTCCTGCTAAAGAGCAAAAAGTAGAAGTAAAAGAAATTAAACCTCTTGCAGATGAGTCAGATGATGAAAAATTTCAAGCTCAATATGAAAAAGAAACTGGAAAAAATGCTATATGGCGTGGAAAAATAACAAAGGGTTATCTAGAATGGAAAAAAGAAAAATATGGATAATTAAAAAAAAAAAGGATGTGTAAGAAATGGTAAAAGTTACTCCAAAAATTTTAGAAGATCGTTTAAAGCAATTACAAGACGATGGGATTCCAGAAGATTTAATTGACAAAATTAGAGATAAAATAATTGATGTAGAATTAGAAGAAGAGCAACTGGAATATTTTTTAAATAAAATATTTATTAATTACAATAACGCAAAAATGGAAGTTTCAGAAGCCTGTGGGGTAGTTGCTGCCCAAAGTATTGGTGAACCTGGAACTCAAATGACTTTAAGAACTTTTCATTATGCCGGAGTAGAAGAATTCTCCGTAACCCAAGGACTTCCCCGTTTAATAGAGATAGTTGATGCTAGAAGATTCCCTTCAACTCCTCAAATGGAAGTGTTTTTAGAAAAAGAATATGGTAAATCAGAAGAAACTGCAATCAAAGTTCATAATCGTATAGAACAAATCAGGATAGAGAATATTACGCATGATGTAGATCTCGATTATGTAGACTGGCATATAATCATTAACCTTATACCTGAAATCTGTGAAAAGAAAGGAATAGATATAGATGAAATTCCAGAAATTTTAAAAAGATATAAGAAAAAAGGAACAATTAAAAGGGAAGGAAATTCGGTAATTATCGACCCTGGAATCGAGGATTTGCAAAGCTTACAAAAAATAAGAGAAAAAATTCTGAAAAAAGTTGTAAAGGGCATAAGAGGTGTGAAAAGAGGATTATTAATGCCCATAGAAGAGGTAAAAAAAGAATGGGTTATTAAAACTGAGGGAACTAATCTACAAGGAGTAGTGCAAATTGAAGGCGTTGACGCGACACGAACAGTTTCAAATCATATCCATGAAGTTGAAAAATTATATGGCATAGAAGCGGCTCGAAGTATGATAATTAGAGAATCTCAAAAAGTTCTTGAACAACAAGGATTGGATGTTGATTTAAGACATTTGCTTATTTTATCAGATTTGATGTGTGTATCTGGTTCAATTCAATCGATTGGTAGGCATGGAATTTCTGGTTCAAAATCAAGTGTTTTTGCACGAGCAGCATTTGAGGTGACCGTAAACCAGTTACTCGATGCAGGACTTTACGGAGAAGAAGAAAAATTGCTTGGAATTCCTGAAAATGTGATAATTGGGCAGGTGACACCAATTGGTACTGGCAGAGTTTCAGTAATGTTCGATTTAGATAAAAACCTTGAAATTATAAAAGGAAATAAGTAATTCTGGAACTATTTAAAGTTAAAACACTTTTTGATTTATAAATTAAATTAGATATGTTAAAAAAGAAGAAATTGTAAAACATAGCAAAAAAATTAAAATGATAATGTATTTTTTTAATTACTTACTAAATTAATGTATTATAAAAGACGGTAAAAGCAATTAAAAAGTTGGCTACTCATGGCAAAAAAGAAGAAGACCAAAAAAGAGACTGATACCTCAGTTGACTTATCTAGAAAAAAGAAAAAAGAATTTGATATTGATACCAATATCAAGGTAGCATACAAGACGGGAAAAGTTATATACGGGAAAAATCAGGTTTTAAGGGGTTTAAGAGAAAATCCCTTTAAGATGTTAATAATTGCAAACAATTGCCCTAAAGAGTTAGAAAGTCAATTTAATTATTATAATTCGTTAACGAAGAATAAACTTTTTATTTATAAATATAAGGGTTCAAGTTGGGATCTTGGACTAGCTTGTGCTAAGCCTTACATGATTTCTGCCATAGGTATTATTGATCAGGGAGATTCTGATTTGTTATCTTTAAAAACTAAAAGAAATTAATGTTAATCTGGAATTTAAGCAATGCTAAAAAAAAATATAAAAATTGATAGGGATTCAATGGAGCTTATCTCCCTATTTAATAATATTTCTGGGGCGATTATTAAAGATTGTTTAATATTTAAATCTCCAGAAAATCATTCAGAGATTATTATTTTCTTAGTTAAAAAGGAAGATGTAGGAAAAGCTATAGGGAAAGCTGGAGAGCATGTAAAAGATTTGATGGCAAAACTTCAAAAAAAAATAGACGTCATACCCTTCTCAGAAAATTTGAATGAATTTATTCAATCAATTCTAAATACCACAAAAATTTCAATAAAAGTCCAAAATATTGAAATTAAAGAAAGTAGAAACCAAAAGAAAACGGTAATTATTTCTGTAAGACCCCAAGATCGTGGTAAAGCTATTGGTAAAGATGGAAGTATGATTCGAAAAATTAAATTATTAGTTCTACGCCATTTTGAGGTAGATAATGTAATTATTAATACTAAGAACTGATTAGATCATAAATTTTAAGTTAAAAGAAATATTTCTTTATCTTAATTATTATTGAAAACAAGATATTTGGTGTGTTAAAATAGGAAAGCCAAAAGGATTATACGCGGCCAGACAGCTGAAAAAGAATCGCAAGAAATTCAGATGGAGTAAAACCAAATATAAAAGAAAGAAACTAAAACTAAAACAAAAGGCTGATCCGCTTGAAGGTGCGCCGCAAGCATTAGGAATTGTATTACAAAAAGTAGGAAGAGAAAGTAAACAGCCTAATTCTGCAATCCGAAAATGTGTAAGAGTTCAGTTAAAAAAAAATGGGAAAGGAGTTACTGCTTTTTTACCTGGCGATGGTGCTCTCAATTTCATAGAAGAACATGATCGTGTAATCGTTGAGGGTATTGGTGGAGCAAAGGGTCGTGCTGTTGGAGATCTTCCAGGAGTGAGATGGAGAGTAGTTAGTGTGAATGGTGTTAGTTTACAAGCATTATTAACTGGAAAGAAAGAAAAGCCAATGAGGTAAATTAGATGAGTAAAAGTAAGTTAGACGTCAAACTTTTCAATAAATGGTCTTTTGAGAATATTGAGGTAAGAGATTTTACTTTAGAGAACTATATTAATTTGAAACCCATTATCATACCATCATCTTGTGGACGGCATGAACATAAAAGATTCTGGAAGTCAAATATTTCGATTGTAGAAAGATTATTGAATCGACTCTTAGCACCAGGATTTATTGCTAGTAAAATAAGAGGACATAAAAGTTCATACAATTCAGGAAAGAAAAATAAATTAATAAAAAGTATAAAAACAGCATTTACCTTAATAGAACATATTACTGGAGAAAATCCTATTCAAGTTTTGACAGATGCAATATGTAATACAGCTCCAAGAGAGGAAACAACTAGAATTGCCATGGGTGGCATTTCTTACGCTTCTGCTGTTGATATTGCTCCTCAAAGAAGAGTAGACTTAGCTATTAAATATTTAGTTCAAGCAGTAGGTGCAAGATCTCATGGTAATTTACATAACTTTGAAGAAAATCTAGCACAGGAGCTTGTATTGGCTTCAAAAAATTCGCAAGAATCAAGAGCTGTAAAAAGGAAAGACGAAATTGAAAGAATAGCTGTTTCAGCAAGATAAATTTTCTATTTTTTGAATCTTTTTTTAATTATATCACTTCAATATCACCTATATATTATCAGTAATTGGTCTTTCAACCATAACTTCCTTAATTTTTATATTTTTGATAAACCTATTATTTTATAATTAGATTTAAGAGAATAAAATGAATTAGGTAATAATCTAATGAGCTCCGACAAAAATATAAAAGGTATAGGAGATTTTCTAAAAGTCCTACAGCAACCTATTAGACGGGAAATCTTAAACAAATTAAATTCATATGAGAATCCCGTGTCTTTTTCAAAACTTCAGAAAGAAGTTATGGGTACAAATTCTAATTATGTGAATTTTTCTTTTTATATAAAGCCCTTAAAAAGTCTCGCTTTAATCTCATCTAAAGAAGAGGGATATTTGATTACAAACTTAGGTAAACAACTATTAAAGCTTATTTTAAATATGGAGCAAGTTCTTAATCAGAATAAAAAACCAGTTATGATTAGAACTTCAAAGTATTCTAAAGAAAAATTTGATATTAATAAAATCGAGGAATACTTAATTAAAGAAGGGGAATTAAATACTAATTTAGCAAAAAATATCGCAAACCAAGTTAAAAAGCGTCTGAAAACTACGAAAATCAATTATCTAACAGCACCTTTAATGCGAGAATTGATAAATTCTATTCTCATAGAAAATAACTTAGAAGAAGTAAGGCATAGATTGACTCGATTGGGGACACCTCCATTTGAAGTCTCAAAATATTTTAAAAAAAAAGACATTTCCCCTTTAGATTTTATTGAAATTTTAGGATCAGACGTCTCTGAACAATATTTACTTTTAAATTTGTTACCGAAAAATTTTGCCGATATGTACTTATCGGGGGAGATTATACTTCTTCATTTAAATCAATGGGCTTTAAGACCGCTAAGTATTTACTTAACTACTGATTCTATTTTAGAAAAACTTTATCAAAATAATTATGGTTTACCAAAAGAATTTAAAAATATGAGAGATCTAATTTTACTTGTTCTAAAATTTACGGATTTCTTAAAAATTTTTCGACCTTACTTTTCTGAAGATATTTTATTAAGCGAATTCAATTTAAAATTATTAAATTACTTTAACACTCTTAAAAATGAAAATCTAACCGAAATATCAAAATTATTAATTTCTCAACTCTTTGAGTACAGCGAATTTTTTAGAGATAATAAACCGCATATAACTTTAGACTTTAATTATGAAAATAATGGAGATGGATGCAATAATGAATCCTCCTCTTTATTTCAAAATGACTGCTTTTTTTTAAAAAATCTACTTCAAGAAAAAATCGTTTATAGAAAATTTTTAATACCTTTAATTTTATTTGATTATTCCAATCTTTTTAACTCAATTTCTATTAACAATATTATAGATGAATTATTTTCACTTACTTGTTTAGAAAATATTATATTTTATAATTATAAAACTTCTAATTTACTAAACTCATCAATAATAAAAGTTAAAAGTCAGAATTGTAATGGAAATAATATAATTTTAGACAAAATATTAATTAATTTAAATAGTATAGCACAAAAGGCAAATCAAAATGATGACATGTTTTATAGTCTATTACAAGATAAATTAAATTTAGTTTTTGAATTTTTTGATTACAAAGGAAGTTTAGTTGCGAAAAAATTAAATCACATGAATGATTGGAAATTCATAATTACTGAGGTTTTAGGGAAGAAATTAGAAGATTGGGTGATGAATTCCTTAAAATCAATTAGTTTTATTGGATTAAATGAAGCTGTTAAACACCATTGCGGCTTAGAGCTTGATAGAATTGAGAAAAGCCAAAAATTTGGGTTAGAAGTTTTATCTCTTCTTAGAGATTTAATTAAGGAAAAAAATGAAACTGAAAATACTAATTATAATTTAAGTCAACCTTGTAATATTAACGTTTTAAATGGTGCTAAAACTTTTCGAACTCCATGTGGCTTTAATAATCAAAATCCATTAAAAATAATTAAAGCTAACTCTAACTTATCATTAGATAAAAAAATATCGTTATTCAAAAAGTTTGAAGAAAAACTTGATGGTGGAAATCTATTTAATTATGTTTTAGATTCAACTCAATGTCTAAATAAAGAAGATTTGAACTTTTTGATTGAATCCAATTTACAAGCTTTCATGATAAATCATTAATCCTTTAATAATTCTGCTAAAAGTGCCTTTCTTAGTTGAAGACCATAATTAGTTTGTTTAAAGTAAATAGCCTTTTCTGACTCATCTACATCAGGAGAAATTTCGGTAATTCGAGGTAATGGATGCATCAATTTGAAAGTACTTTTCGTTTCTTTTAAGTCATCTTTATTGAATACATAAATTTCTTTAACCCTTTCATATTCTTCTTGATCAACAAATCTTTCTTTTTGAATTCTTGTGACATAAAGTATATCTAAAACATCAAGTACTTTTCTATATTGTGTTATCTCTTTAAACTTTGCTCCTTTTTCATTAATCAAGAATTCTTTGTACCGATTTCTAAGTGCTAATTCAGGTGGACTAATAAAATAAAGGTTAACCTCATAATTTGATAATAAAATTGATAATGAATGAACTGTTCTACCATATTTTAAATCTCCCATAATACCAATGTTCAATCCATCTAAAGTTCCACATTCTTCATTAATAGTTAATAAATCAAGCAATCCCTGGGTTGGATGTTCTCCACTTCCAGAACCTGCGTTAATTATTGGTATTTCAGCAAAATTGGATGCTAGTTTGGCAGCACCTTCTAATGGATGCCTAATCACTATACAATCACAATAATTTTCTACAGTTCGTATCGTATCCGCGATACTTTCCCCTTTTTTAATTGAAGATACATCTCCTGATTGAAAACCAATAACATTTCCTCCTAATCTATACATTGCAGATTCAAAACTTAGACGAGTACGAGTAGATGGTTCAAAAAATAAAGTAGCTAGTATCTTTCCTCTAAGTAAGTTTGAATTTGTATTTTTTATCATTTCTCTACCTTTCTTCAAAATATATACAATATCTTCTCTATTGAATTGCTTAGCACTTATGATTCCGTCTTTAAATTTCTCCTTAAACATTACCCATCTTCTAAATATGTATTTATTAAAATTATGTAAAAATTGTTTAAATTATTTTTTATTAAACCATACCATACCATACTTAATTTTCATAATAAAATTTATTATTTAGCCTAAAGAAAACTGAACTCATAAAATTTAAAATTTATAATTAATTATTTATGTTAATTAAAAACGGAAAGGTCTTAGAAAATTGAAGTTTCCTCGAACAATGAATAGATACTGTCCGACGTGCAGAAATCACACGGTGCACAATGTAGGGATTTATAAAAAAGGAAAAGAACGAATGTTAAATCAGGGAAGAAGAAGAGTAGAAAGAAAAAAAAGAGGATATGGTTCCTTTCCAAAAGAAATTTTTCATAAAAACGCTAAAATTAATAAGAAAACTACTCCCTTATTAGAATGCACTGAATGTGGTAAAAAACAATATGGTAAAGCTTACCGTGTGAAAAAACTCGAAATACAAGAGAAATAAGAGATGAGAAATTAATATGGTAAAAAATAAAAAAAGTAAAGAATTGATACCACAACCAAAATCTCGATTTTTACGAGTAAAATGCTTAAATTGTGGAAATCAGCAAATTATATTTGGTTGTGCCGCCACTGATGTTGCCTGTTTAGTTTGTGGAAAGACATTACTCCAATCCACAGGTGGAAAGGCCCGAATTCTTACAAAAATATTGGAAGTCCTTACTTAAAGAAATAATTCCTTTTTGTAAAATTTAAATAGAATTTTCCTTCTATTTCTAAATTTGAAATGTATTTTAGTTCAGATCGTGAAACATCTCTTTCACGAAAAAATCGATACATAGAAATATTGCTAAAAACAACTTTTTTTTAATTATATCATTTATCCTTCGCGCCAAGTATATTTACACTTTACACATCTGAAAAAACTTGTACTAGGTTCATCAGCACTTCTTATTTGTGTTTGCCAAGTTTCAACTTCCATATGGTTACATTTTGGACAAATTTTTGTCATTTTAGGATGAATTGATATTTTATCATCATCAGAAACGACAATTAAATTCTTTTCTAGTTTATCTCGCTTTTTTCGAATTACTTTTTTAATTTGCTCTTTGTCTGTTTCAATTTCCTTTCGATATCCACACTTACAAGCTAAATATGTTTTTCCGCTCTCTCGTTTTTTTCTTAAAAGATTAGAACATTCCGGGCAAAATTCAACCATTTTTCTTAAAACTCAGTTTAATTCTTCAAGTTCCTTTTTTAGTTGATATAATTTTTGATAATATTTGAAGTTCAGTTTTGTCATATCTTGAATAATATCCGCTTGAAGAATATATTTGCCATCGCTTTGTAATTCAATATTTCCAATAATATTAACTAAATCATTTATATTGAATTTAAAATCAACATCCGATATATTTACTTGAATTTGACCCGATTTATCATCTAAAGTAATAAAATTTTCTTCAATTTTCTTGATATAACCTGTTAATTGGACTCTTTCATCTGTATTCTTAATATCTTCTATTATACGTTGTTTTGCAAATTTAGTTTCCATAACTACTAAAATTATGAATTTAACTGCTTAAGGATATAAATAAAAAATTAAAAAAAAAATTAATCGTTTTCTTTTAATATCCAATTACTTAATTTTTCTGGTAACTATTCCCATTTTAAAATCCCTAATTTTTCAATATTGCTAATTCTAATTAGTTTAACAATTATAAACCTTTATTAAAAAAAATATAATTATTAATTACTCTAAATAGTTCTTAGAGCGTTTCCTTAAAGGGCTTTTTAAATAAATCCAATAATTCTAATTTTTTCCTGCTAAATATTCTTTTTTTCTTTAAATAAATTAGATTTAGTATTAAATGAATAAATTATAGAAATTAAGAAATACTTAAGTAAAGTATATTAGAATCAGAAATTATAAAATTGAGTTTAGTATAAATAACTAGTTCAAAACTGACAATTAAGAGTTATTAAAAGACTAATATCAAATTTTATAAAAAGTGCCATTAAAACAATATTATCAAAAATAGAATTCTATAAAAGAGCAAATGAATTATGAGTTTTACATTAAAAATAGAAAATAGTCGGATTTTAAAAGGTATTATTGAAACTCTATCAAGTATAATTGATGAAACTGAATTTCGAGTAAGCCCTTCCGAATTTACAATCTCTGCGATGGATCCAAGCAGAATTTGCTTGTTAAAACTTTCAATCAAGAAAGAAAATTTTGATGAATATAATTGTAAAAAAGAATCCAAAATTGGTTTGAATTTAGATGATTTAGATAAGATTCTGAGAAGAAGTGCCGCTAATGATGCCATTGAAATTGATTTTAATGAAGAAGAACAAAAAATCAAGATTAAAATGACTCGAGAGGGAAGTTCTCGTTCACGTTCCTTTAGTTTAGCTTTATTAGATATTGAATATGAAGAAATCCCGATGGACAACTTACTAAAAATTGAGTATTCTTCAAAATGGGTAATGGACCCAGACTTTTTATTAGAGGCAATAAAGGATGCCGAAATCTATGCTGAGATTTTAAACATGAAAGCAACTGAAGGTCAAGGATTAACGTTCAGTTCATCGGGACAAATTGGTGAGATGAATTATGAGATCGGGCTTGATGAGTTGATTGATTCGGATATAAATGAAGATAGTAGTGCGGCATATTCACTTACATTCTTAAAAGCCATATTAAAGATTGCCTCAATTACAGATAAATTAGAAATTTCTTTGAGAACCGATCATCCACTAAAAATGGTCTTTAACCTCCTTGAAGGTGGAGAATTATTTTATTTTCTTGCACCTCGGGTAGAGGAAGAAGAATATGATGAGGACGAGGATATGGACGAGTTTTAAAAAAGTTCATTATCATTATTTTTCTAAAATCATTAATAAATCAATATTCTCTTAGTTTATTTAATTATAAAATTTCAATTTTATTTAACACATACTATTTGCTTATGATTAGAGGAGGAATAGAAAGCCATGAGTATACAAATGGAACTAATTTATCATTATCCATGGCTTCCTTCTCTTAATATTGTCTTTTCTTCAATTGCTTCACAAGATCCAATCGAATTTATTACAGAAACATTCAAAAAATACTCTCCTACAGAAATACAAGAACGAATTTTAATAATTTTTAGAGCTGCGTTTGAAAATTTAGAGCAAATTATGGACTATAAAGTAGATCAGCTTAATATCCATTGCTATTTAATTTTAAAAATTCTGTTATATACCTTAAATAATCCAGTAATTACAAACCGTATTGCAAATCTATATTCAAAAATCACATATGAGGAATTAATCAATGAAAGCGATGCATATATCTATGATATTTGTATGGATTTAAATTTAGATATTAAATACTATCAACTTCCTATTGAATATGGAATAAGAATAATAAAAGACCAACGTGAGATTCTCGAAACAAATTTTAGAATTAATTATATTGATTATTTAAAACTTTCTGCAAATATGAGAGATGAATATAGAAGATTGGTAAACAATCCTCTGTCTGAAGGATATGTGTTTATTCAAAAAAGAAATATAATAAGATTATTACAAGAATATGTTCGCCAAAAATTAATTTTAAAACAAGAAGTAGATAAAACTACACTAGATGCCTTTAAAAGTGAAGTCTTAAAGGTTGAGGAATTCAAAGAAATGCATGAGATTATTTCAAACGAATGGGCCTTAAAAGAAGAGGAATTTGAATACTCATTCGAATTGGATTTTAAATCTCTCAAAGAAATTTCGGGTAGTTATCCTCCATGCGTTAAAGAAACTCTAAAAAAAGCACAAGAAGGACAAAATCTTATCCATACTGAAAGATTATATATAGTATGGTTTTTAAATTCACTTAATTATCCAGAAGATAAAATCATCAATATTTTTTCGACCCTCCCAGATTTTAATAAAGAAAAAACGGCATATCAAGTGCAATATGCAAAGAAAAAAGGTTATATCCCCTACTCATGTCAATCTTTAAAATCTTATAGTCTATGTATGGCCAAAAAATACAAGGATGAGTTATGTTTAGAGGGTTATTTCTCACGGAAATATGATACACAAAGAGAGATAAAACACCCGCTTTCTTACGTTAGAATTAAACAGTATCGAATATCAAATATACAAAAAAATTCTAAAAATCAAATTAAAAAAAATGACTGATAATACTTATTTAAAGCGTCTTTTTCAAGCATATTACAGGGAGCTTAAACCCAATATACCTGTTATTTCTTATTTTGAACAAAGAGAATTTGGATTTATTCCTTGGGATAAACAAATAATGATCCGCCACTTATCTTTTAAAACTCCTGGAAGTCTACTTAAAGAACTAATAGAAAATGGACCTAGACATGTATATTCAAGTGGGAGCCTCTATTTGAAACCAGATAATTCTAATATGAATAAAAAAGAATACCAAGGATGTGATTTAATAATAGATATCGATGTTGATCACTTTTACACATCATGTAAAGATGATCATGATAGGTGGTATTGCAAAGAGTGTAGTGAAAGTGGCAAAGGAATGCCAAGTAAATGTCCGAAATGTAAAAAAACGAAATTTAAAATATTAAATTGGATATGCGATAATTGTTTGAAAATTGCTAAAGGTGAAATAATGAAATTGGTTTATAACTTTTTAATCCCTGATTTTGGGGTAAAAGAAAGTGATATAAAAATTGCCTTTTCAGGACATCGTGGATACCATCTTAAAGTTGAAAATGAAAAGATTCGACAATTATCAAGTGAAGCAAGAAGGGAATTCGTTGATTATGTTACAGGAGAAAATATCTCATTCGAAGTATTAGGATTAAGAGAGATAGGGCTTAATATCTATGGTCTTATTAAAAGTAATATAGGCTGGTCTCAAAAAATTTTGACAAAAATAGAAAATATAGTAAATAATTATTCCAATGTTCAGTTAGAACATTTATTATTAAAATTTGGATTAAAACGCAATATTATCACCAGTTTTTTAAATTCAAAAGATGATTTTGTCGAAACCATCTCTAAAAATCGAAGTTTGTGGATTATCCCAAATTTTGGAATAACGACGTGGAATACTTTTCTCAATGGGATTATTCATGAAATTGGAGCTAAGATTGATGAGCCTGTCACAGTAGATATTCATCGACTTATAAGATATCCTGGTTCCTTACATGGGGCTACAGGTTTTAAAGTTCAAGAAATAGAATTAAATGAACTCGAGATCTTTAATCCTTTAAATGAAAACAACGAAAATCTCAACCCGATTGTATTTAAAAGTAAAAACATTCAAAAAATTGAAATTATTGAAACATTTGTACCTCCAACGGAAATAGCGGGAGAAATTTATGGACCTTATAAGAAGGAAGATAAGGTTGAGGTTCCACATCATATTGCAGTGTTTTTATTATGTAAGGGTGTCGCAAAAACTTTATAAGATAACAATAAATTTAGTTAAAACTTCATAATATTATACTACAGATTTTAGAAAGACTCATGGATTTTAAAAGCGAATACGAGAAACTATATCAACATTGGCTAAAAGAATTTAGGCAAATTGAACTAACTCGATTAAGTAAAGAAATTTACAATGCATATCAGCAAGCTTTTGACTATATTAATAATTTAAAATCAAATAGAGAAGAAAAGATAAAATTTGAGATTATTAATTCGTATAAAGAAAATTTTAATTTTTTACTTAATGATTTTTCTAAGATTAGAGAGATTAAATTGATCAACGCTGCTTTAGCTTTAAAAGAAATTGATCTAAGCAATCTTTTAGAAGCAGAAAGATTGTTTTATCAAAATTTAGTTAGTGCCATTAAAGGTTTTGAAAAAGTTAAAGTTATAGAAGTAATTGAAAGAGCTGAATATACCAAGATTGAAGAGATATTAGAAGTGATGCATGAAGATGTAACTCAACCTCAAAAAAATGAAGTGGAAAAGATTTTAGCTTCAAGGTTAGATACTAAAACGGAAGTGGAAGATTTTAATTATACAATAATTAAATTTTTACAAAAAGCTCCGCCATTAGTAGGAATTGACCTAATTAATTACGGACCTTTTGAAAAAGAAGATATCGCAAATATACCCTATAAAAATGCGAAAATCCTTTTGACTGAGAAAATTGCTGAAAAAATTGACCTTTCCTAAAAGAAATTACTTATATTTCTGTTCAAATTCTTCCTTAAAATATTCCAACCTATATTTTCCATATTTATCTGTAAGGGAGAATTTGGGTGGTTTTGGATTTATCAATAGTCCGCCACAGTATTGACATTTTGATTTTGGATTCTCCAAACCATATCGATTACAATCTTTACATTTTAACAAATACTTCGTCAATAGATATCACAATACTTATTTATTAATCTCTAATAAACTCAAAAGTGCCATTATTTTTTGCTACATTAGCTTCAATAACTTCTAACGCATCAGATAGGAT
>SMTZ1_10004971_pt1 | contig 17111 bp, 18 predicted proteins | sample DeeMarSWOR136_30_FD_25667 | JGI IMG/M metagenome (IMG submission 25667)
AAGCAAGGGAAGTGTGAGTTTCTGCAACTGGCGGTTGCCATGAAGGAAAAAAGGCCCAAGCACTTGCGTCCCTTCCCGCGTCAGGAGTTGCCTGTGGATGACAGTCACCCTCGCATCGTGTTTGATCCGAACAAGTGTATCCGATGCGGGAAGTGTGTGTGGATGTGCCAGCAGAAGGTGGATTTCGTACCATTTGATTTTGCGTACAAAGGCTGCGAGATGCGGCTGACCACGTTTTTGGGTAAACCCCTCGGACAGAGCACCTGCATCGGCTGTGAGGCATGTGTCGAGGTGTGTCCGGTGGCGGCTCTGTACTTCAAGAAGGAAGACGCATGAAGAAAAAGTCGCTCTGGGAAGAGGCGGTTGAGCTATCCTTTGCCAAGGCCCAGGAACAGTTGAGAGCTTTGAAACCGAGGCAAGTGGCCAAGCGCAGCGACTGTCAGTGGCACGGAGATGGCGAAGGGTATTTAGAGGTGAATTTTCTCGATAAGCGGTACCGGGTGGCTTGGCCTGAGGCGGTGGTCCAGGATAGCGATGGGAATGAGGCTACCCTGGTGAGGGCAGTACTCATTTTACATTATCTAACGGGGGCACAGGGTAAGGCGGTGGCGGGCATTTGGACTGATTTCCGCAGTCTTCCGGGCGGCATCGCGTACTATCCGGCCTTCAGAGGCAGGGTGATCGGGCGGCTCCTGAGACTATTCGGGTCTGAACCCCAGAAGCTGATATCGGCAGCCAAGCCGCTTGGCGGGCAGGGAATCGAGTTAGCAGACGTTGCCGTGAAATTCTGGGTTTTCCCACGGGTCCCCGTAGTGTTTGGCCTGTGGCACAGTACAGAGGAGTTTGGGCCTGAGGCTACGGTGATGTACGATGCACATTTGCCGGCATACCTGCAAACAGAGGACGCCATCATTGTCTGTGAAGAGATTCTTGGGGAGCTGAAGCAGCATGTCAAGAAAGTTTGATTTTCTCGCCACCGGTGTCGGCAGTCTACCCTTTCGTGATGCGACTGAGGCGTGTGCCTTGATCTTTCAACACATGCCGGAGGTACCACACTGCCCTCAGTTGCCACGAGCCAATGCCATCAAGGGGATGATAGAGCAGTTTGCAGAGGGCATGCCTGGAGTGGCATCGGAAAATGACCGGGTCTTTGTGCGCCCCTTCGAACCCTATGATGAGTGGGAGCGATTTTATACGCGATATGAGGAGGCAGATCTCGACTACTTTTCCATCAGCCCAGAGCGAGCGCAGGGACTCCACGCCTTCCTGGATGAGTTGCCCCGACGGACGACTCCCCGCTACGTCAAAGGACAGGTGACCGGGCCCATCACCCTCGGACTTGCTCTTAAGGACGAAAGCGGGGCAGCGATCTTCTTCAACCAGGATCTGCAGGACATGCTCGTGAAGTTGGTGGGGATGAAGGCGAGATGGCAGGCAATGATGTTTCAACGTGCCCTCCCCGACGTTGAGACGCTCGTTTTTATCGACGAGCCGACGCTGAGCAGTTATGGCTCTGCGTTTATGAATGTGAGCCGGGAGGCAGTGGTGACTACCTTGCGCCAGGTGATCGGGCAGGTTCCCGGTCTGAGGGGGGTGCATATCTGCGGCAACACGGACTGGTCGATGGTCATGGAGATCGGCCTGGATGTTATCGATTTTGACGCCTACAATTATCTGTCGAGCTTTGTTATCTACCCGTCGGAGTTGAAAAAGTACCTGGAGGGCGGCGGGGGAATCGGCTGGGGGATCGTTCCTACTGATGAGGAGGCGCTGAGAGAGGCAGACTCCTCTCAGCTGGCCCAGCGGGTCAAGGAGGCAATGGATGGGCTCGTCAGAGATGGCGTCGCGCAGGAACTGCTCTGTGCGAACTCTATTATCACCCCGACGTGCGGTGCGGCGTCTTTGAGCGAAGCAGCGGCCAGAAAAGCATATCAGTTAACAGCAGAAATAGCTGGTATCCTCAGGGCCGATTTGGCAGGTTGATGAAGGGTGCATGATACAGCTGTTGACGAAACCGTTTATGGACTTGCCATCTTCGTAGGGCGGGATGAGAACATAGCCCTGCTGGCGCGAACGGTTAGTGCTTGACCACGGTGGCGAGCGTTTGTAGCTTGAATTGTGACAAAATTAACAAGGAGGGCGAGATGTCGGATGTTAAGGAGATACCAGCGGTATGGTTGTCTGCGGGAGCCTGCGGTGGTTGTGCGGTATCGATGCTGAACACTGTTGCACCTTCCATAAAGGAGGTGCTGATTGATGAGGTTGTCCCAGGAACCCACATCAGTCTGAAGTTCCAGGTGAATATCTCGGGCGGATCGGGAGAGCCTGTGATGAAAGCGATAGAAGATGTGGGGGAGCAGAATCCGGGAGCATTCGTTCTGGTCGTAGATGGCGTCATATCGACGGTAGACGGCGGTATTTACTGTACTGTCGGAGAACGGGGAGATCAACCAATCCCCGTTCGTGACTGGGTGGTCGATCTCGGGAAGAAGGCGTTGGCTGTAATTGCCCTTGGAACCTGTTCGGCCTTTGGGGGGATACCAGGTGCACGTCCCAACCCCACGGGCGTGAAGAAGCTGATGGACATTTACAAGGAGGAAGGCGTCACCACGCCCTTGATCAACGTACCAGGATGCCCTCCGCACCCGGACTGGTTCGTTGGCACCGTAGCCAAGGTCCTATTAATGGGTTTGCCAAAGCCCCGTGACCTTGACGACTGGCTCCGCCCTAAGGAGTTTTACGGGATGCTCATCCATGAGAACTGCCAGCGCAGACCGTACTTCGATGAGGCCAAGTTTGCCAAGAAATTCGGAGAGCCGGGATGCTTGTACGAGTTGGGGTGTAAAGGCCCGATCACCTATGCAGATTGCCCCGTACGGCAATGGAACAATGGGGTCAACTGGTGCATCAGGTCTGGCATGGGGTGCCAGGGGTGCACGCAGCCTGAATTCCCCGATTTTCTCGGTTCGTTCTACGAGAAACTCACGGATGTTGATGTGCCCAAGATCGGCGAATACTGGAAACAACGGGAGGGTTAAGCGACATGGGGACGATAGTTATAGATCCGATCACGCGGATTGAAGGACATCTCAAGGTAGAGACGGTTGTTGATGGTGGCGAAGTCAAGGAGGCGAAATGCTCCGGCATGCTCTTCCGAGGCTTTGAAAAGATCCTGCAGGGAAGAGATCCTCGCGATGCTCAGATAATAACCGAGCGCATATGTGGAGTGTGCAATCATTGCCATACCACAGCATCGACTCTGTGCCTGGACAGCGCTTTCGGGATCGCGGACAAAATACCTGATAATGGCCGGATCATGCGCAACCTGACCATGGGGTTTCACCAGGTTCAGGATCATATCCTGCATTTTTACCATTTGGCTGCTCTTGATTACGTCGATGTGGCCAAGGTAGCGGCATATGAAGGAAACGACAGAGCTCTCAACAGCATAAAGGCCTTCATCTCTAGAGGGGAACTAGCTCCCTTCGTCCCTCGGTATGAAGGCGATTACCGGTTTCCTGCTGAGGTTGATCAAGATCTGGTATCCCACTATGTCCAGGCGCTGGAGATGCGACGGAAGGGGCATGAGGCGACAGCCATCCTGGCGGGCAAGCTGCCCCATGCTTGCGCCGTGACACCCGGTGGCATGACGGAGATCCCGACTATCGACAAGATCGTGACACTGCTGGCGAGGGCCAGAGAGCTGCGGGAGTTTGTTGAGCATGTCTATGTACCGGATGTAATAAAGGTCGCAGAGACTTATTCTGAGTACTTCGGGATCGGCAGGGGGTGTGGTAACTTCCTGGCGTACGGCGTGTATGATCTGGATGGGGCAGATCCGGACTACACGAACAGAGCACGCCTTTTTGCTCAGGGCAGCACATCGGTAGACCTCAAACATCAACCCCTCGATCTGGATCAGATCAACGAGTGGGTCAAGTATTCCTGGTACGAGGATGAAACCTCGGGGCGGCATCCCTCTAAGGGTGAGACGAAGCCCATGGCCCGGAAAGAGAATGGATACTCCTGGATAAAGGCCCCGCGGTACAGGGGCGAAGCGTATGAGGTTGGTCCGCTGGCCAGGGTCGCTGTGGGATATGCAGCAGGTGACCCGGCGATCAAGGAGATGGTAGACTCGGTTCTTGCTCATTTCAAGGCGTCGCCAGGGGCTCTGTTTTCAGTGCTGGGGCGACATGCAGCCCGGGCGCTTTGTGCTCTGCACATCGCCAAGAATTGCGAGCAGTGGCTTCTTGAACTGAAACCTGATGAGCCGGTCTACGTGGATTACACCATTCCCGAGGAGGGCGCTGGTGTGGGGATCGTGGACGCAGCGCGAGGTGCGCTTGGTCACTGGATCGTTATCAAAGACCACAAGATTGAAAAATATCAATGTGTTGTGCCCACGACATGGAATGCGTCTCCTATGGACGACAAGGGCAACCACGGCCCGATTGAGCAGGCATTGGTTGGGACGAAGGTGAAGGATGAGGAGAACCCCTTTGAGATCGTGCGGATTGTGCGCTCCTTTGACCCGTGTATTGCCTGTGCCGTCCATCTTTTGAATCACAAGGGACGAGAGTTGCGTAGATATATCATCGCCTAACAACCAGGAGGACAACGATGTTACGGTCAGAGCAGAAGCCTTTTGAGGAGATACTTGAATACCTGAAGGGTGAGGATAAGGTCTTCATCCTGGGGTGTGATGGTTGCGCCCAGGCGAGCCAGACAGGAGGAGAACCCCAGGTTGTGGAAATGAAGAAGCGACTGGAGGAGACGGGGAAGAAGGTCACGGGCTACTGTGTTGTGGATTTCCTCTGTCAGAAAGCGCTGGTTGCTTCGAGGCTGCGTCCACTGGAGGACCAGGTGATGAAGTCTGACTCAGTGTTGGTGCTGTGCTGCGGGGTTGGAGTTCAGGCCGCGGCAGCCATGATCATGAAGCCCGTTCACCCTGGTTGCAACACCATATCTCTCGGGGGTTCACGCGGTGAATGGCAGGGTTCTGAACGATGTGTGGAATGTGGTGACTGCTTACTGAACTACACGGGCGGGATTTGCCCCCTGACGGCCTGTTCCAAGGGCCTGATCAACGGAGCCTGTGGAGGGGCCTCCAACGGACGGTGTGAGGTTAGTTCGGAGAAGCCCTGTGGTTGGGAGCTAATCTATGAACGACTCAAAGAGGTTGGGAGGCTCGATCTGCTGCGGCAGTTCGTTCCTCCCAAGGCTTGGAACAAGAGTAGGCCCAGACCGGAGAGCCTGTCTACATCCCTTTGGGCCCTCGAACAACGGGATTAACGAGAAGGGAGGGCGAAGGATAATGCCTCTGAAAGATGCACTGCAAGACGGAAAATTTGTGGTCACATCGGAAGTAGGTCCCTTGAAGGGGACTGATATATCGGAAGTCTCGGAGATGGCGGAGGTTCTCAACGGCAAGATTGATGGTGTCAATGTAACCGATCAGCAGAGTGCAGTGATGAGACTCGGGTCCCTGGCAACCTGCAAGCTACTCGTTGATAAGGGGATGGACGCCATTTTCCAGATGACCTGCCGGGATAGAAACAGACTCGCCCTGCAGTCCGATCTGCTCAATGCCAGTGTCTTTGGCATCAAGAATGTTCTGGCCATCACCGGTGATTTCCCCACCCTGGGGGATCACATCGATGCCAGAGACGTGTATGATCTTGACTGTGAGCAGTTGATCTGGACCATCAACCGGATGAACGAGGGGTATGACCTGGCGGGGAATGAACTGCAGGGCAAGACCGATTTCTTCATTGGAGCTGCAGTCAAACCGGTGTCTGATACGGACGCCTCCTTTGAGCTCCAGTTGGCTATGATGGAGAAGAAAATCAACGTAGGGGCTCGGTTTTTCCAGACCCAGGCGGTGTACGATGTCGATGCTTTTGAGAAGTTCATGAAGCGAGCAGAGCAGTGCAAGGTTCCGGTGCTCGCGGGGATTATCCCGTTGAAGTCCGTCGGTATGGCGCGGTACATGAACAAGAATGTTGCGGGTGTGTTTGTACCCGAACATCTGATCGAAGAAATGGCCAAGGCCGAGGACAGGGTGGCGACAGGGTTGGGGCAAGCAGCCCGGCTCATCACCGACGTGAAGGATCTCTGTCAGGGGGTCCATATCATGGCCATCGGGTGGGAGACGAAGGTTCCCCAGATTCTGGAGATGGCGAACCTGGCGTAGCTGCTTACACGAGGTCCCTGATTTGAGACGTTGGAGTATCCCTTGAGGGAACCTCCCTTAAGGGATATTTTGTCCGATGGAGAGGAAGAAGGCAGTCGTCATAGGCATCGGGAACCTGATCCTCAAGGACGAGGGGGTAGGCGTGCATGTGGTGCGGGAACTGCAGCAACGGGACCTGCCCCCCGGTGTTGAGGTCATGGATGGGGGAACCGCTACGATGGATCTGCTGGGGGTGATTCAGGAGGCAGAAAAGGTCGTCGTGGTAGATGCTCTTCGGGGAGGAGGCCAGCCGGGTACAGTCTACCGGGTCTCGCCGGCCGATCTGTCCTGTGAGGCCGAGCGGACTCTATCTCTTCACCAGGTGGGGCTGCTGGAGGTGCTGGAAATAGCGCAGCATCTGGGGGGGCACGGAGAGGTGGTCATCATCGGTGTGGAGCCGAAGGAGATCTCCTGGGGTATGGAGCTTACACCGGATGTTCAGGCGAAGGTACCGGAGATCGTCGAAGCAGTCCTCAATGAACTGCAGGGATGACAGTAGGAAAAAATAGTACTTCAGGATACACTGGTGCATGAACTCGGCATAGCGCAAAGCCTCCTCAAGGCTGTTGAAGAGCAAGCTAATTCGTACGGAGGCAGGAAAGTGACTCATATCAAGCTCCGGGTCGGCATCTTGAACTCGGTAACGCCAGATTCGCTGCGATTTGCCTTTGAGGTGATAAGTCGAGGGGGAGTGGCTGAGGGAGCCTCTCTTGAGATCGAGGAGGTCCCGGGTAAACTTCGATGCCATCACTGCAAGGAGATCATTACCATAGATCATCCACGGCTGACCTGTCCGCGCTGTGATAGCACGGATATCGAGATGGTATCGGGCAGGGAGCTGGAAATGCGTGGCATGGAAATGGAGGACGCTGGTGAACAAGACTGACATTTCTCCCATCGGGCTTGCCGTGTGGGGAGGACGCAAGACCGAATGATGGAACAGGTGAGAGCTTATATTGTTCTGAAAGGAATTGTGCAAGGAGTGGGATTTCGTCCCTTCGTGTACAGTCTTGCGCGTCGTCACGATCTGACCGGGTGGATTCTCAATGACGAACGCGGGGTCCAGATAGAGGTGGAAGGACCACAAAGGAGGATCGGGCGCTTTCTATCCGATCTTTCATCACCTCCCCCCCTGGCCCTGATAGAAGAGACAGCGGTACGCTATCTTGCACCGGCGGGGTATCAGGATTTTGAGATCAGGCAGAGTGTGGGAGGGGATGAGCGCATTGCTTTGATGTCACCTGATATCGCCGTGTGCGAAGACTGCCTCAAGGAATTTCGTGATCCATCAGACCACCGGTTTCGGTATCCGTTCATCAACTGTACCAACTGTGGACCGAGGTTTACGATCATTGAGGACATACCGTATGACCGTGACAAGACCACCATGGCCTCGTTCACCATGTGTCCCCGCTGTGATCGGGAGTATTACGATCCCTCTAGCCGGCGGTTTCACGCCCAACCCAACGCCTGCCCAGCGTGCGGTCCGAGGCTTTGTCTCACTGACCGTTCTCGCAAGGAGGTCTCAGCGCCTGACCCTGTAAGCGGAACCCTGCGGTTGCTCTCCGAAGGCAAGATCGTGGCCATCAAGGGGCTCGGTGGCTATCACCTGGCCTGTGATGCCACCCGAGAGGAGGTGGTGGCTCGACTGCGGGCCAGGAAATATCGGGAGGACAAGCCCTTCGCTGTGATGTGCAGAGACCAGGAGGTGGCGGCACGGATCTGTCTCCTGGATGCGGCGTCGAGCGAGCTGCTGCAAAGTCGCCAGCGGCCCATCATTATTTTGCCCCGACGACAGGAGCATTCAGTCGCGCCCTCGGTTGCCCCCAACCAGAGGACCCTGGGCGTGATGCTTCCGTACACACCCCTGCATCACCTGCTGTTTGCTGACGGGCTGGATGTTCTGGTCATGACCAGCGGTAACGTGAGCGATGAACCAATTGCGTACGATGATCCGGAAGCCGTGCAGCGGCTCAATGGCATCGCCGATTTCTTCCTGATGCACAACCGGGCAATCCACACCCGGTGCGACGATTCCGTGATCAAACCGTTCAGAGGGCGAATGACGGTGATGCGGCGTGCCAGGGGATATGTCCCCTTCCCCATACGATTGCAGAGGCGGGGAAGAAGCGTGCTGGCGTGCGGCGCGGAACTGAAAAACACCTTCTGTCTCACGAAGGGGAACTACGCCTTCGTCAGCCACCACATTGGAGATCTGCAGAACTTGGAGACCATGCGATCCTTTGAGGAAGGAGTAAACCATTTCAGGCGTCTCTTTCAGATAGAGCCGGAGCTCGCCGTCCATGACCTCCACCCTAACTATCTGTCCACCCGGTACGCCATGAGCCTGGACGTACCGAGAGCGGGAGTGCAACATCACTTCGCCCATGCCTTGAGTTGCATGGCCGAGCATGGTCTGGAGGGGCCGGTGCTTGCTGCGGTGATGGACGGAACGGGATATGGCGAAGATGGCACCGTCTGGGGTGGTGAGTTCTTGGAGGCTACGGTGACAGGCTACCAACGCCTCGGTCACCTGCGCCACGTACACCTGCCGGGAGGTGAAGCGGCCATCGAAGAGCCGTGGAGGATGGCAGCGGTCTATCTCGACCGGGTGTATGGCAAGCTGGAGCGGTTGAATATCCCCTTCGTACGCGGGTTGGACCACTCCAGGTGGGCGCTGCTGCGGCAGGCCATACAGACTGGCATCAATTCACCGCCTTGCTCCAGTGTTGGCAGACTCTTTGACGCCGTAAGCGCGCTGTTGCAGGTGAGGGAGACGATCAACTACGAAGGGCAGGCAGCCGTGGAGCTGGAACAGATGGCAGACGAAGAGGAGCGGGATGAGTACCCTTTTGAAATCGTCGACCAAGAGGGAATGTTGATTGTGAATCCCGATCCCATCATTGCGGCCATCGTGGAAGAAATCGACGAGGGTGAGCGTTGCTCTAGCATATCAGCTCGTTTTCACAATACTATGAGCAGGGTGGTGTCTCTGATGGCAAAGCAGATGAGGGAGTTAACGGGGCTGTCCGACATCGTGTTGAGCGGCGGAGTTTTCCAGAATCACCGCCTTTTGGATCGGGTCTGGCATCTGCTGAAGCAGGACGATTTCCGGGTTTTCATCCAGGAGAAGGTTCCGTGCAACGACGGCGGGATATCTCTCGGGCAGGCCCTGTACGGGACTGGTCTGATGGAGACCTGACTATGTGTCTTGGCATTCCGGGCAAGATCGTGCATATCGCGGCAGATCAGATGGCCGAGGTGGCCTTCGGCAACGTGCGAAGGGACGTGAGTCTCCTCTTGTGCCCCGACGTCAAGGTGGGGGACTACGTGTTAGTCCATGTGGGATTTGCCATTCAGAGGCTTGAGGAAGAGGAGGCTCTGGAGACCCTGAAACTCTTTGAGCAGATTGAGGACAGCCTCATTGAACATGGGGAAAAGACCGGATGAAGAGCAGGTAGCCACCGCGCTGCTGGGACAGATTTCGGCACTGTTGGATTCACCGCTGCGCTTCATGGAGGTCTGTGGGACCCATACCATTTCCATCTTTCGCTCCGGCCTACGGTCCTTACTTCCTGACGGCATTCAGCTCATCTCTGGACCCGGCTGTCCTGTCTGCGTGACCCCCATCGCAGAGATAGATCGGGCCATTGCTCTTGCGCGGTCTGAAAATGTTACCATTGTGACGTTTGGTGATATGATGCGGGTTCCGGGCAGTGGCTCCTCGCTGCATCAAGAACGGGCGAAGGGGGCTGATATTCGGGTGATTCTCTCCCCCCTGGACGCGGTGTCCCTGGCGCAGAGCAGCCCCAACAGAAAGGTTGTTTTTTTCGCAGTGGGGTTTGAAACCACCTCTCCTGCTATCGCGGCAGCGGTCAAGGAGGCCTATAGCAGAGGACTGGGTAATTTCTATCTCCTCTCGTCTCAGAGGCTCATTCCCCCGGCCTTGCGGGCTTTGCTCTCCGCTAGAAATGTCCAGATCGACGGATTTCTCCTCCCTGGCCACGTTAGCGTCATAATCGGCAGCGCCCCGTATGGGTTTGTGGCGAGCGAGTTTGGCCTTGCGGGGGTCATCACCGGGTTCGAAGGCCTTGATATTCTGGAGGGGATATACATGCTCGTGCGGCAAAAGAAAGAACGGCGGGCGACAATAGAGATTCAGTACAGAAGAGCAGTGAAGGAGGAGGGTAATCAGCGGGCGGTGCAGATCATGGAAGAGATGTTTGAGCCTGCGGAAGCCCGCTGGAGAGGTTTAGGTTTGATTGAAAAAAGTGGCCTCGCGTTGAGGGACGAGTACTCAGGAATGGACGCCGCGAAGGCCTTTAATATTCCTTACAAGGATACAGCAGACCCTCCCGGTTGTCTCTGTGGTGAGATCCTCCAGGGGCGCAAGCGCCCTCCCGATTGCCCCTTGTTTGGCACACGGTGCACGCCGGAGAATCCTGTCGGTCCGTGTATGGTATCTTCGGAGGGAAGCTGTGCTGCCTATCACAAGTATGGGGGCCACCATGAAGGATAGAAGGATACTCCTCGGACACGGTGCTGGAGGGAAGCTGAGTCACGACCTGGTGAGGGACGTATCTCTACCCTTCCTCGATAACAACCTTCTGCACCCCCTCGATGACAGCGCCATCATTCCTGCCCAACGCTGTCGGCTAGCCTTCACCACCGATTCGTACGTTGTAAAACCTCTCTTTTTCCCGGGAGGTGACATCGGGCGGCTGGCGGTATGCGGAACAGTGAATGATCTGGCCATGGCAGGGGCCATGCCGCTGGGACTCGCGGCCTCGTTCATTCTGGAAGAGGGGTTCCCCGTGGAGGATCTTGAAGAGGTTGTCTCCTCGATGAAGGAGACGGCAGGGGAAGCCGGTGTTGCGGTGATCGCGGGCGATACCAAGGTGGTGGAGCGTGGGGCCGCTGAGGGGTTGTATGTGACCACGACAGGAGTCGGTGTCATTCCGGATGGGGTGGACATCCAGGGCTGTAATGCGAAGCCGGGAGATGCGGTTGTCGCCAGTGGAGTTCTCGGTGACCATGAAATCGCCGTGTTGATCGCGCGCGCGGAGTTCTCACTAAAGGGTGCTGTTCAGAGCGATTGTGCCCCGCTCAACGGCCTTGTGGAGGCGATGCTGGCAGTCTGTCCTGATCTGCATGTCTTGAGGGATCCGACGCGAGGAGGGCTGGCCACGGTTCTCTGGGAGATTGCCAATGCCTCGCGGGTGGGAGTGGTCATCGAGGAGGCCAACGTGCCCTTCAGGGAGGAGGTCGGGGCAGTGTGCGATCTGCTTGGGTTTGATCCTTATTACCTGGCCAATGAGGGGAAGCTAGTTGCCTTCGTGCCGCAGGAGAAAGCCGACGTACTGCTGGGGGCTATGAGGGATCACCATCTGGGGAAGGCGGCAACGGTCATAGGCGAGGTCAAGGCGGAGAACCCGGGCAGGGTCCTTCTGAAAACCACCATAGGAGGTCACCGGCTGCTTGAGCCATTAAGCGGCGAGCAGTTTCCGCGCATCTGTTGATAGCAGGTTTGAACCGTATTAGATAGACCTGTTACCTGGCACCGCGGGATCAATGTCATGCCCGGTGCGTTCTGCTGTGCCCGTGCTGTCCCGGAACGCTGTGCGCCGAAGGGGTTCAGAAGATCAGCATAAATGCTACTGCTGGAATTTGGTGAGTCTTGAGCTGAGTATTTTTGTAACCGGGAATTGTAAAGGCAATTTGGGTTTTCATAAGTGACCACCATTGTCGCTTTGCTTCAATGCTTTCGAAGTGACCCTTTCGGGATTCGCAGGCGGGGAATACTTGCCCCTTCCCCGCTCTCAAGGCGGGGTTTTCCCCTTCCTGCTCACCCTCGATGGGTACCCCACTTCTCCAGCAGACTTCACTCAGGGACAATGGTGGTCGACAAAAAGTCCGGAAACTCCAGATGCCACTGGAATTGACATGGCTTTCAGGCTTCACTATACTTGCTCCTCCTGCGCCACGGCTTATCAAGTCTTCACCTTGACGTGACAGCGGGACGAGATCAATTCTTCAAGGGGGTATGACATGATTACCTTCGATGATTTCATGAAGCTTGAGATCAAGATGGGGACGGTTACAGCGGCGGAGGGGGTCCCGGGCACTGACAAACTGATACGGCTGGAGATTGATCTTGGAAGTGAAACGAGGCAGGTCGTTGCGGGTCTGGCACCCGCGTACAGGGCGGAGCAGATCGTTGGCAAGCAGATGCCCGTAGTGGTCAATCTTGAGCCCCGGCGGGTGCGGGGTGTGGAGAGCCAGGGAATGATCCTGGCAGTAAATGTGGAAGGCCAACCGGTATTGTTGACACCTGAGCGAGAAATTCCCCCGGGCAGTCAGGTACTGTAGTTCGGTCAGTGCACATTCCCTCAAGGATTTTCTTCCTGCTCAGCTATCAATGCCTTTGATGGCTGAACCCCTCTTTTTGCACATGGCTCTCCTGCGTTGAGTGACGTAGCAGGTCAGGAGCGACTGACACAAATTGCAACGGAGCCGCGAAATTGGGCTTCGTTTGCACAGATCATGGGCAGTATCCTGCGTTGTTGCGGTGTCTCGCACGTGGCATGGATTTCGCAACATGGGGCTTCGAAAGGAATTGGCGATGAGATTCGATGACGCACATAATCAACAATCCCAGCAAGACAGCGTGGTGCTGGACGGCCAGTACGCCATTATCGTGTGTAGAAAGTGTGGAGTGCGATATCGGCTTCCCGGCAGTCAGGTCAAGGTCACAGGAACGCGAGTCCGGTGCTCGCGATGTCGCCACGAGTTCACGGTATGCTACCCGGTGTCTACCGATACAGACGAGATGCTGGGGGCTATTTCTAGCGCTCGGAGGATAGCAGAGGAGGCCTCGCTGTTCACTCAGGCAGTATGGGAACAGATGAGTGATACTCGGCTCAGTGTCATGTGGAAAGATGATGTGGTTGATTCATAGCTTGTGCAAAGGAGGAGACTCGTGAAGGTGCTCAGGATCATAAACTTGGCAATGTTAGGGGTTTTCTACGGGTTCCTGGTCTTTCTGATTATGTGGTGAATCGGTCACACGGGTACCGGCTCGTATGAGAGGCGTTGAGGCGCAACCGATATTTTCCAGGTGGGCGGGTGTAGGTCTCTTGCTGAGCCTGGTTGGCGGCATCATGGGCATGGTGGCGAGTGTGAGCGTCAGTGCTCGCTGGCCCAGTGTTGTTCGGCTCAACAAAGCATACCTCCTCTTCATGTGCATTCTTACGCTGGTTGGATTTATCGTTTTGCTGCCGTTTTTGGATGTTTTTGGCTGTGTACCATGACAGGTACGGCGCAGCCATGGGTACAGAAGTCCCGGCGTGTGGCGATTCATAGAAGCGGGATTTTTCCCCTTGGAAGGATAAAAGGTTTAACGTACAGATGTTGAAGTCCAGCCATAGGGGGTCAGGGCTCCTGAACAGTTAAAAACGTGGCAGGATAGGTGTTGATACAGTGACGACCGAAACTACAATACAGCATCGTGATACCCAACTGGATACGAGACGTGAAACGGCCACTTGGCACCGGTGGTGTTTGCGCCAGGTGGAATCCTGCAAGGAGGCTATCCGGACCCAGCCCCATGATGCCGAAGCGTACCACAACCTGGGCGTTGCCTTGTGTAATCTCGGGCGGTATGAAGAAGCGCTCGAAGCTTTCAAGGTTGCCATCAGTGTGAAGTCAGACGAGGCCTATGCACACTACAACCTGGGTGTTGCATGCTCCTGCCTGGAGCAGCACGAGGAGGCGATTGCAGCCTTCGAGGACGCTATCTTTTGCCGGTCTGATTTTGTTGAAGCATACCTTAACCTTGCTGCGATTCATGGCGATCTAGGTCAGTACCAGGCAGCCATACAGAGATGCCAGGAAGCCATACGCATTAGGCCAGATTTCGTGGAGGCTCATTACAATCTGGGGTGGGCCTACGCCATGGTACGAGATAAAGATGCTGCTTTGCGGGAATACCACATTCTCAAAGAAATGGATAGCGATTTGGCGAACAGGCTGTTGAGTATTATTACGAAAGAAGGGAGGAGGGTTGCGTGAGCATGTTTTTGAAGCGTGTGTCGAGTGCCCTGGCCAACGGGAAAGCCTTCAGGGGAAATGGGAAGCGTCTTGGGGAAAGAAACAATGGGGGAAACGCAATTGAGTTCATAGGCCACCGCAACCAGGGTATTTTGTTGAGCAGGGAGGAGCGGTGGCACGAGGCAATTGGGTCATTTCAGAAAGCGGCAGAGGTCAAGCCCAATGACGCCAAGACGCGCTACAACCTGGCAATAGCGTACGTCAGGGTTGATGACATAGCTGCGGCCCTGAGTGAATACGAGAGACTCCAAGCCCTGGATGGTCAGTTGGCAGGGCGACTGTACCAGGAGATCTATCAGCGAGAACTAAGCTCGCGCGTTCGCTGATGCCGGGAAAACGCTGATCGCTCTGAGAACACGGGGGTTCGAAAAAAGAGTAGCACATGATAAGATGTGGCGCCACCCGTTGACAACGGTCATTTCGCTGTTGCACTCCTGTGCCGACAGAAATGCTCCTGATCCATCGGGGTCCCCTTAGGGAACAATGGGTCTTGATAAAGAGTGCGACCCATGGTATAGCCTCGCATGATGAAACGCATCGGAGATTGTGATGTATTCCACGAAACCGGTATAATGGAAACTCAAGAGTCTCGTTTCCCAGCCGGAACACAACGACCGGAGTACCGGGGTGGGAATTTGTGGCACGCTGTAGACCATCAGTCCCGTTAGAATAGTGGAGCGTGTGAACGGTGGAAACTGATTGGGTAGGTAGAGCTCTTTTGCTTGCGCTGGCGGGTGTCATCCTCGGGATGGTGACTTGGGCATTTATTTCATTGGCTGCGTCCAAAACCCGTAGGGTCGCCAAGATGTATCTTCTCATTCTCGCCGAGTCTGCTGTGATTGCACTCAGCATTGCATTGGCTCTTTTCGAACATCTTGTTTTTCATCGACTCGCCGCAGCGGAGTTAGCGGGGATGATACTGGTGGTCTGTTTCATTGCTTTGTGTATTGGCATGGTGGCCATTTTCTATGACAAGTGGTCCTGAGTGGTGATTTCAGATTCCAACGATTTCTTCGTTTTCTGTTCGGACGGATAGCGCTATAATGTGGTTTAGTTAGCACGGGGCAGGATCGGTGCATTGGTATGCTCTTAGGGGCGTTTTGTGCCGCCGAGAATTATGGGAACGCCACAAGAGCAGTCTGCACAACAATGGTCTTTCATCATACAATATTGTACAAACTGTACGCTTCATAGGAGGGCACGATGAGAAATGTTGCTATCATAATTGTCGGAGTACTGTTGGCGGCAGCCATTGCCTTTGGGATAGTGTTTTATCGCAAATATGTGGATATGAAGGAGACAGTTCAGACCAGGGAGACAACAATATCGGGCCTGAATGCACAGGTCGAACAACTGAACAAAGAACGGTCTAAGCTCCGGGAACAGATGCGCACAAGTGCTGAGTGTTTCGAGCAGCTCGAAGGTACGAAGGCACGGCTCGCAAACCTCGAGAGTGCGTTGGGGCAGAAGGAGCAGGCTCTGGTGGACCTGGAAGTCAAGGTCAACCGTTTGGAGAAGGACTTCAAGGAAACAAAGCAGACCGAGGAATCGCTGCGAACAGAACTGTCCTCTAGCCAGGCCAGGGTGGCGGAGCTTGAGAAAGAACTGGGCGAGTCCGGAGCGCGCGTCGCCGGTCTTGAAGCGCAGGTTACCGAGGAGCAGCGTAGGCTTGAGAAGCTGAACCGTCAGATGGCAGATGTGCAGAAAGAGAGGGATGCGGCTGAGGCGGCGCTTGATCAGGCACAATCCGCGAACGAGGCCACTATCTCCGACCTGAATAGAAGAATCGAGAGCAGAAACTCAACCATTACCGAGCTGCAGAAGAAACTTAAGGATACGCAGTTTCAGATTGCCTCGATCAAGGAAAAACAGACAGGACGCCAGGATGAAGTCAAGCAGCTTAGAAATCAGCTTTCGGATCTTGAGAAACGGAAGAGTAAAGCTGAGGCTGCGGCCGAGCAGATGAGATTAACGTACGACCCTATGATTTCCGAGCTCAAGGAGAAAGTGCGCAGCAGAGAGATCCTGGCCGACCAGCTTCAGAACGAGCTCAAAAAGGCGCAATCCCAGATCTCCGCAGTCAGAGATGAACTTGCCAAAAGTCAGACTGAACTGGAGACACTGCGACAACACGTTGCAGAGCTGAGCGGAGTGAAGACTCAGCTGCAAGGCACCATCGGCGAGTTGAAATCAACCTACGACACTATGGCCGCTGACTTCAAAAAGCAGATTCAGAACAAAGAAGTCACCATCAAAGCGCTTGAGGAAAAGCTCTCCATCACCTTTGTGGATCGCATTGTGTTCGAGTTTGGGAAGGCCGATATTACTCCGGAAGGGATCCAGATGCTGGCAAAGGTTGGAAAGACCTTGCAGAATCTTCAGGGGCAGCGCTTCCGTGTGGTAGGGCATGCCGACAATATCCCTATTCGCTCTGAGTATCAACACATGTTCCCATCGAACTGGGAACTGTCGGCTGCCAGGGCTGCCGCTGTTGTGCGTTACTTTCAGGAGGAGTGCGGCATTGATCCGAAGGACTTGGAGGCGGTTGGCCGGTCCTTCTATGAACCGATTGCCAGCAATACAACAGAAGAAGGTCGGGCTCAGAACCGGCGTGTAGAAATCATTGTCGCTCCGAAAATCGACTAGGAGAGAGGGGAAAACGTGTAGTGGGTGGGCGCCGAATGAAACTGGCGCGATCTCCTAGTTGGACATTAGGTACTCGTGCATGGCCTTGGCTGCTCTCCGGCCGCCGCCCATAGCGGAGATGACG
>SMTZ1_10006874_pt1 | contig 17111 bp, 18 predicted proteins | sample DeeMarSWOR136_30_FD_25667 | JGI IMG/M metagenome (IMG submission 25667)
TTAATTTGTGATAAATCTAAAGGAGTAGGTGTGTATAGAATATGGTTGTGTTTCTTGGTTTATTTTTGGATTGTTAATTCCTGCTCTGCAGCGCCCTGTTATGGCACCAGAATGCCCCAGAAGAACGGATTCAATGTGGGATTGCAGACGCATTCGGTATTAGACAGAGACTTGATAGATCGGAATGGGGAAATGAGCAGTTTGCAGAACTTCGTACTTGTCTCATACGGAATATTCGATTGGCTTTGCGTTGACCTAAAGGGAGGGATGGGAGATATAAAACAGCAGTCTCTTGGCGCTGAGCGTATTGATTATTCCGCTTATTTAGGTGGCGGATACGGCTTTCGGGTTAGACTTTTAGATAGCGAAGAAACAAAGATAGCCTTTGGATTCCAGCATATCAGTATACACCCTCATAAAACTCACCAAAACGGTATTAAGCGCAAAGCAGTTTCTGATGACTGGCAGTTTTCTTTTATTGCATCTCGTGATTTTTCAATAGTTACCCCTTACTTGGGAGCAAAATGGTCGCGTATGGACTATATCCTTTGGACAAACGGCGAGAGGAGCCGTATTAAGTCGGATTTAACCAAGAGTGTAGGTTTTGTGATAGGGGCTGATATTCCTATGGGCGAGAGAGTCTGGCTTAATCTGGAAGGCAATTTCTTTGATTCCGAAGCATTCGCGATTAGCCTGAATTTTAATCTTTAGCAATCGATTAACTTGTTGTTATGGAGACGATGATGGGGCGTAAAACTGCTAAATCCATAGGGTTGTTTGGTCTACTAGTCGCTGCTCTCGTATTCATAACTGTATTGATTAGGGTATCATATGTAAAATGGCTCTATCGCCCAAAGAAGCCACCAAACATAATCCTTATCTCAATCGATGCATTAAGGGCAGACCATTTAAGTTGCTATGGTTATTCAAGGAAGACCAGTGCGCATAACGATGCGTTAGCCCAAGAGGGGGTAATGTTCTCAAACGCCGTTAGTCATTCACCAAAAACAACACCGTCCCATATGTCTATGATAACCTCTTTACATCATGAGATTCATCAGGTCCATCAGGTTACTAAATGGGGACCAGGCGAAGGCACCATGCGCCTTAACGATTCCGTGCCGACCCTGGCAGAGATTCTCAAAAAACAAGGGTATGCTACGGTTGCTTTTACAGGCGGTGCGAATGTGCATGCCTCTCTTGGTTTTGACAAAGGTTTTGATAAGTATACGCATGAAACCGCAATGGATATGTATGCACATGAAACCGTAATGGATAAGATTATTTCTTGGATAAACAGTAATTATAGAGAAAATTTCTTTTTGTTCTTTCATACATATGTAGTTCACGATCCCTATTTACCCCCGCCCCCCTATAATAGAATGTACGACCCCGATTATAGCGGAGATATAATTGATTCCAGAGAGAAATTAATGAGTGAAAGGGAGATTGATAAAGAAGGCAATGCAAGGCAAGAAAATTACAGCCTAGCGGATGATAGCAGGAGATGGTGGTCTGCGCACAAAGCCTTCTGGGAATCTGTGGATAAAGAGTCTTCACGGGATGTTGATTTCCTCAAGGCATTATATGATGGGGCAATATATTGTATGGATGAGAGGATGATTGGGGTTTTAATCCAGAAATTGAAAGAACTAAATATATATGAAAACACATTAATAGTCTTTACCTCAGACCATGGCGAGGCATTTAACGAGCACCAAAACTTTTTGCATGACGATTTGTTCTGGGAGACCTTGCATGTACCACTCATACTGGTATATCCGGGAGTCATTCCTGAGAATATAAAGGTTGAGCAATTGGTAAGGTTAACCGATATTATGCCTACTATATTTGATATTATGGGAACAAAGACAGACATATTCATGCAAGGGGTAAGTCTTTTGCCTGCCATTAAGGGTGAGGATTTAGACTTATCCTGCTATAGTTCGCATACTAATATGAAAAGTATAAGAACTGACGAATACGCATATATAAAATGGGTAGAGTATGAATATCCTTCCGATGTACCGCAAGAACAGACTGATAAATACACATACATAGACATAATAAAGCATGAATTTCTTTATGATAGGCTACGGGATTCTACAGAGAACTATAATATAGGGGCAGATAGACTGCAGATGCTGGCTGAACAGGAAAAAGAGATATATGAGCAGAGTCAGGATTGCCAGGCCTTGGCAGAACGCTATGCCCCTACAGAGAAGGTATTTCCTGAACCAGAAACATTAGAAAAATTGAAATCACTTGGTTATTTGTAATAAACAATTGCCCCAGTAGCTCAGGCGGATAGAGCACAGGTTTCCTAAACCTGGTGTCGGAGGTTCGAGTCCTCCTTGGGGCATTTGATTAAGCAATGGATGAGAGGTTTCTCTCGGCTCTGAAGGTTTAAAATAAGGAGCCTCGGGACTGCGTCCTTCGGCAGAGATTAGTTGAATTCATAGAGCCTCAGGGCTTGCGAGTCCTCCTTGGGGCATTTAACTAAATAAATAGATAGGAGGGAAACTTAAAAGGGTGTGGGGGGTAGGTATTGGGGCATCCAAATAGGAGGTAGCTATGAGATTATTGGTATTATCCATAATTATGTCTTTTATAGCCTTTAGTATGAGTGTATCTAGTTGCATAGAGTCTTCTCGAGCAGAAAGCCCACAGCCTGCAGAAACCCTGAGGTTTGATGATGTGCCTGTTCCGATTGGTTTTAAACTAATTCCAGGGGCATCTTTTATTGCGGATAGCGCAGGGAAGCGTGCGGGGGAATTGAGATTTACCGGTATGGCAAACATAGAGAATGTGGTTAATTTTTATAAGAACCAGATGTCTATTTATAACTGGGTTTTGTTAAATATGTTTGAAGACGGGGAGAGAGTGCTTACTTACGAGCGGGGGAATGAAAGCTGCGTGATTGTGATTAAGCCAAGAGGCGGCAGCAGGGTTGATATTTCCGTAGCCCTAGCTCCTAAATCCCCAACTTCTGCTTCCAGCCAGCAGGCGGTTTCCGAAGAGCCAGTTGAGGTTGAACAAATTAAATGAGAAAATTTTACTTGACAAATATGGATATATATGTTAAAAAAGTAAAAATTGGATATACCACCGGAGATGACTTTAATCTCAGGCAGGAAAGGGGGGAGGTTTGGAAACGCCTGAAGTTATTCAAAAATTCCGGTGATATTCATATAAAAGAGAAAAATTTCTAGGAAAATTTATTAACCTAGTTTAATATAAGTGTGTTATTTCAAGGAGGAAATGATAATGAGTAAACGCTGGATATTAGTTTTTGCCTTGGCGTTTCTTGTAGGCATCACAGCTTTTGCCTATGCAGAAACCCAGAATGTCAAGGTCAGCGGAGATTTATTGATACGCGGCATATCCAGAAGTAACTTCTCTTTGGTTGATGAGGAAACATACTGGTTAGATGGAACTTGGTTCTCTCTGCCTAAGCATAAGCAAAGTGGAATTACTTCTACTGCTCGCGTACGGGTTGACGCAGACCTGACTGATGATGTCTCTGTAACCATGCGCCTTTTAAACGAAAGGACATGGGGAAGAGAGCATTTTACTCAAGACTATTATGGTTACGAATTGGGCTATTGGGATGACAGCGAACTTCATTCTGGGAACACAGGGGTTGATATTGACCTTGCCTATATTACCTTAAAAGAGTTCCTGTATTCGCCCTTGACATTAATTGTTGGGCGTCAGGAATTAAGGTATGGCAATGCCCTGGTTATAGGCGACCCTGATACAAATATGTTTGCTGAGACAGTAGGGGTACCTATGGACTTAAGCTCCAGAAAGTCGTTTGATGCTGTGCGTGGCATCTTGGACTATGACCCGCTAACCATTGATTTAGTCTATGCCAAGATTGATGAAAACGAAATGGTTTGGTGGCATCCATATTTTAATGGATATTGGGCTGGTGGTCAGCCAATTGTAGAAAGAAAGGACCTGGACCTCTACGGTATCAATGCCCATTATGAGCTGGCAGACAGGAATGCCTTTGTTGAAGGATACTTTTTTACCAAACAGGACAGAATTAGTGTCTACGATCCTTATGGCGCGGGATATCCATGGCCTGGTGGTAAAGATATTATCCAAACAGTTGGTGTCTTGGTAGGCGGAGAGCTTATTGAGAACCTGACCGGGTCTTTAGAGTATGCTCGTCAATTTGGAAGAAAATCCTACATACTTAATAACCACTTTCTTCCGCCACTTGCGCAGCGTGGAAAGGTTAGTGCCTGGGCACTTCAGGCAAACCTTGATTATGTGTTTGGTGATATGGAAACAACCCCCAGCATTGGCCTCGCCTATAGCTATCTTTCCGGAGATGATAATCCCTGGTCGGGCAAGGTGAGGACCTGGGATCCGATGTTTGAGGATCAGATGATGAATAGTATCCCCAATGCTTTATTTTACAACACCAACTGCACAGCCTGGAATTTAAGGGGAGCTATGAAGCCAAGAGAGGATATGACCCTAAGCGCAGTTTTAGGTTATTATCGTCTCAATGAAGGATTGCATTGGTATAATGACGGAGGAATACCTTCCGTCTATGGTGAAGGTTATTACCCAAGCTTTGCCTATCCTTCAAGCGGCAAGAAAGACCTTGGTTGGGCACTTGACCTCGGGTTAATCTATGATTATACTGAGGATGTTCAATTCGGTCTCCACTTGGGTTATTTCGACCCAGGTAGTGCATTTGAGTATCCTGACTCTAGCTATAACCTCGGTGATTATCCGGAAGAAGCTAGTGAGGTGATTGGTTCAATGAAGGTAACCTTCTAAGGTTATCCGTAATGGTAAAAGACCCTCGGAGGAGAAATCCTCCGGGGGTTTTTTATTAATTAAAACACCATTCTCTAAGCTATATTTGGGAGATTTTATGGTTTCGCTTCCGGCACGAAAACTTTTGCCGTCTGCTTCGGTTTACTCCTCGCTACGGGTGAGGCTTTCGGGAACCAGAAGCCTTCGCTTCGTCGTAATTCCTCGCAGACATTTGCCAAAAGTTTTCTAATTGTGCCTTCAGCGAACCCCTAAAATCTAAACCGATGTTACACTTAGCCATTGTTTATCACATGCACCAGCCGTATTATAAGAATCTGCTTACCGGGCAGATAGACACGCCCTGGGTGCGCCTGCACGGAATCAAGGACTATCTGGATATGCTGCTTATCTTAAAGGATTTTCCGGAAATCCGGCTTACCTTTAACCTTACGCCCTGCCTGATTGAGCAGATTGAGGAGTATGCTCAGGGTTCAATCCAGGATAAATATCTTTCGCTATCTTACAAGCCGACAGAGGAATTAACAGAAGAGGATAAGCAATTCATTTTAAATAATTTTTTTTCTCTTTATGTAGAATACGGCATAGCTGTTCATCCCCGTTATTATCAACTATATTTAAAAAGGCAGTCACAGGGAAAATTTGATACCCAGGACCTGCGCGACCTACAGGTCTGGTTTAATTTAGCCTGGTTTGACCCTTATTTCAGGAAGAGCCTGAGCGAATTAAAAACGCTGGTAGATAAGGGCAGGTTCTTTAGCGAAGAGGAAAAGCAGGTCTGCTTAGATAAGCAATTCGAAATCCTGGAAAGGATAATCCCCGTATATAAAGAATTCATGGATGCTGGCCAGATTGAGGTAATTACCAATCCCTATTATCATCCGATCCTGCCCTTGCTGTTTAACAGTAAAATTGCCAAGGAAGCAAACCCTAAGGCAGAGCTGCCCAGGAGAATATTTAATTTTCCTCAAGATGCCCAGACTCAGATTCAGACCGCAATCAGGTTATATCAGGAAAGATTTAACAGATTGCCGGGTGGAATGTGGCCCTCGGAAGAGGCGGTCTCAGAGCACATCCTGAACTTATTTATTCAATCGGGCATAAACTGGATAATTACCGATGAGGCAATACTCTTTAAGTCGCTGGGAAAGAAAAAGAGAGCTCCTGCATGTTTATACAAGCCTCATCAGTTAAAGAGGAAGGAGGGGGCTATTAATATTGTTTTCCGCGACAGGAATCTTTCTGATTTAATCAGCTTTGTTTATCACCGCCTGGATGCTAAAAAGGCAGTGGATGATTTTCTCCATCACCTTAACAATATAGATAAGCATTTCAAAGAGAAAGACCCATTAGTAGTGATTGCCTTAGATGGGGAAAATGCCTGGGAATACTATAAGAACGATGGCTGGGATTTTTTAACCCTGCTTTATCAAAAGCTATCTACTTGTGATTTCCTGCGCACCACTACAATCTCGGAATTTATTTCAAAGTCACCGCCAGAAGACAACCTTTCTTATCTTAAGCCGGGCTCCTGGGTAGATGGAAATTTTAATAAGTGGATTGGGTCTAAGCCAAAAAACAAAGCCTGGGAACTGCTTGTTAAGGCAAGGGAGGAATTAGGACATATTGCAGGCAGCGATAGGCAAGCTGCGCTGGGTGATAAGCTCAATCAGGCCTGGAAACAGATTCAAATTGCCGAAGGCAGCGATTGGTTCTGGTGGTGCGGAGATACGGATGATAAAACATTTGATCAGCTTTTCCGAATGCACCTGAGCAACCTCTACCATTTCCTTGATAAGCCTGTTCCTGAGCAACTCAATAAAAATATTACTTAAAGACTTAATCTATTGACATCAAAGGAGTTTTGTGCTATATAGAAGGCGTGGAAAAGAGCAAGGATGTATACGAGTATCTTGCCAATGTATATCTCGGTACCTCTCCCCATAAAAAGAAAAAACAAGCCTTTCTCAAGCCAGCATATAAGAATCTGGTTAAACTTGGAATCACCATTGTCGGCTGCTTGATTATTGTACTGACGATGAGCGTCTTTGGGGATAGGCCGGTATCCAAGGGTCAGCACGCTGTTATCCTGGAAGACAGCATAACCAAGATCAACTATAATTTTGACCAGTCCGATAAAGAGTTGGCCATATTCGAGTTAAAGGATATTAATCTTTTGGGTTTTAAAACCCTGGATTTCCGCGCTAGAAAAAGCAATTATAAGGATAATCTACACCTGTCCGTGGAATTTATCAGCGATTTTGCAGAGAGATCGCAAATTTACATAAACCAGATTCCCACCAAATGGCAGGATTTCAAAATCGACTTAACGGAGTTTAAGGATATCAGTGATTGGTCCCGCATAAGCCAGCTTTTATTTGTGCTTGAGAAATGGAATGCGCAGGAAAAAAAGGGCACCATTTATATAGATAATATTTGTTTTTTAAAATAAGTGAGGACATAAGTTATGGAATATAGTATTAACAATATATCTGACATAACTTATAAGTCCGAACTTATCCCCCACCACTTTCGGTTTAGCAACGGCTATATTGAAAGTGGTGGGGTATTCAATTCGCACTTATAACTTACGTTCACTGTCGTTGTGTAAGTTATGTGCTCATTGAAAACAGGAGGGACAGATGCGAATAATTGGGATAGCGAATCAAAAGGGGGGATGCGGCAAAACAACAACCGCAATAAATCTATCAGCCTGCTTGGCCATTAATAACCGCAGGGTTTTACTGATTGATATGGATCCCCAGGCGCACGCAACCCTGGGGCTAAATGTATCACCCAGGTATAGTATTTATAATGCCCTGTCAAAATTGAGCGATAAAAGGGTAGAATTGCCCGATACTATTGTTGCGGTATCAAAGAATCTTCATCTTGTTCCTTCCAGTATTGTTTTAAGCACCTTAGAGCAGGAGCTTTCCGGGGAAATCGGCAGGGAATCTTGCCTTCTGGATACCCTGAATGAATTTACCCTTGATTACGATTATATACTTATTGACTGCCCGCCAAATTTGGGGATTTTAACCATAAATGCAATAAGGGCAAGTACCGAGCTTATTATTCCTACTGAGGCGAGTCGGTTTTCCCTGGAGGGCATCGACCAGCTGGTCGAGATTATAAATTTAATTCAAGACAGGTTGGACCATAAGACCGACTACCGCATCCTGGTAGCCAGTTTTGATTCCCGCCTGGCCCATTCCTTTGATATGCTCAAAAAGATAAAGGATAAATTCTCCGATAATATGTTTAATACCATTATCCATGTTAATGTTAAGCTAAAGGAGGCACAGAATCAGGGCATCCACATCCTTAATTACAACAAGTATTCTCGGGGAGCAAAGGATTATTTTAGTTTAAGTCGCGAGATTATTACCCAGGAGACGATGGTAGAGGGATTGATTACCCTGCCAACCCAGGAGAGATTTCAGGAGAGGATTCAGCTTAAGGCTCGGGGAGAGATCCAGTCAAGGATTAAGGAAAGAATCCAGGAAGAGAGGAGGGAGGCCGTAGAAGAGCGAATGCCTCAAACTCCCGATGTAACCTTTTCACTTACTGAGCCCCAAGCGCGGGAGGTATTTTTAGCCGGTGATTTTAATCAATGGCGTGTAAATGAGGAAAGCAAAATGGAGTTGAGGGAGGATGGCAGGTGGGTAAAGAAGATGCGGCTTGAACCAGGCAGCTACAGATACCGTTTTGTAGTAGACGGACAATGGCGTAATGATCCGCAAAATCAGCGTCGCCAGACTAATCCCTTTGGCTCTATGGATTCATTATTAGAGGTTAAGGAGGTGAGAGATGACAGCCAGGAAAGTTAAGAAAAGGGCTAGAAAGGGGGCTAAGAGGCGTCCTGCCAGGAAGCGGGCGGTTGAGAAGAGGCAAGTTAAGAAGAAACCGGTAAGCAAGCGGGCAGTTGTAAAAGCCAAAATGCCGGCCCAGAAGAAACCTAAGGAAAAAATAATCGGCATAGTAACCCATTATTTTCCCAAAGTGAGAGCAGCGGCAATTAAGTTAAAGACCCCTTTGACCCTCTGGGATAATATAAGGATTAAGGGGCACACCACTGATTTTACCCAGGTGGTGAACTCGCTGCAGATAGATCGCCAGCCTATAACCAAGGCTAAGCGAGGCCAGGAGATCGGTCTGTTAGTTAGCTCCCGCGTTAGGCGAAATGACCTGGTTTACCAGGCATAAAAGTAAGCAAAACAGAAGAGGAGGGTGGTTGAAATGAGAATCACGGAGGTTCAAAAAAAGGCAAAAAAATTGGGTATCAACGATACCTGGAGATATTCCAAAAAGGATTTGATCAGGAATATTCAACGCAGAGAAGGCAATTTTGATTGCTTTGGTACAGCCATAAATTTTTGCGACCAGAATGGCTGTATGTGGAGAAGGGGCTGTTTAAAAACAAGATAATTCCCCACCCGTTGACTTATACTCTTTAAAAACCTGCCGACTTAAAATCTACGAATCTTTATAGTAAAATTTTTGCAATATTAATGAGTAAGTACTCATAATAAATAGGACGTTAAAACTAGGTAAATCCAGGTAAGTCTTGCCCCGAGGAGCTGCACAAGTAAAGTGAAAAAATGAATTTAAGAGGCAGACCAAAAAAATACAGAATTGTGAAAAAAGACCCCAGGATAGTAAGGTATAGCCCAAGAGGCAAGCCGGGCAGGCCTGATGAAATCAGCCTTAAAATGGAGGAATTTGAGGCTTTAAGGCTGGCTGACAGCCTTGGCCTAAAACAGACAGAAGCAGCCAGATCAATGCGGGTTTCCCAACAGACCTTTTCCAGGATACTCAGAAAGGCGCGCAGAGTACTGTCAGACGCGTTTATTAATGGAAAAATAATCCGGATTAAAGGAGGGACTTACGTAATAAGTACGAAAAACAATCCGGAACAGACTTCAAGAATACTTGCCAGGAAAGATAATCACTCCTAAATAAAAGGCAAAAATCTCCTTTATAGATGTTTTTGGCGCTTTATTCGGGGAAACCTCAACTTCCTATAATATATCTTATGTTAACTACAGCCTATACCAGAAAATATGCTCAAAGTAGCTGTATTATAAGGGGTTAAATCAGCTTAAATTTCTGTTCCCCAACTCAGCTCTTCAAATCATAACCCCCTTACCTATATTTACTCCCAAATTTACCCGGATTTACTGGGTTTTACAATATTTGACAGAGGATTCCATAGTACGCGCTTACATTAGCGCAGCTTTCTGGTAAGGGTAACTACTGCGGGATATATGGTGTCTTCACCATGGCGGGCATTGATTTTATCCACTGCTTTTATAAGCTCCTCCCTCCTTTTTTGCTCCCTAAACAGGCTCGAATATTGGGCCAAAATAAGGTTGCTACAGGTAACCCCCAGGGCTCTTATTTTAGGCATTTTTCGGCCTGTTTTAGCCATTATTGTCAGGCACCTATGGTAGACCTCATATCCATCATTGATTGCCTGCTCATAGGTCTTCTGAGCCCCGAAATTGCCTATCTCAGGGCCGTTTAGCCATAAGTTTACGGTCTTAGAAACCAGATTTTGCTCCCTTAAACGCCTGGCAACCATTTCAGATAATAGCCTTATCCAGGCTCTGATAAACCCGGTATTTTCTGAGGCTCTGGGCAAGGTGTATGAATGGCCTATGGATTTGGGTTTTTCATCACCTTCCTGGACCTGAAAATACTCATTTGAGTGCAGGGAAGCATAAAGATTAATCCCGTTTTTGCCCAGGATTTGCTCCAAAAAATTGGCTGATTTCTGGTATAAATCCAGGCAGGTTTTAATGCCTAAATCAGCAAAAAATGGTCCTGTTTTTGGCCCTATTCCGCACAGCTTTTCAACCGGAATCCCAGCTAAAATTTGAGCCAGATTTTCCTCAGTTAGGATGAGCCTGCCATTTGGCTTGTTGATTTTGGAGGCTAATTTTGCCAGTAGTGAATTTTTGGCAATACCTATTGAGGCAGTGATTTTAAAGGCCTCTTGGATCCTGTTTTGGATGCCTTGGGCTAGGGTTTGGGGGTTTTGGGTATCCAGGATATCCATTTGAAACTCATCGATTGAGGCATAGCGAACCTGGAAACCATAGCCCTTTAGGAGTCCCAGAATCTGCTCAGAGGTCCAGATATACCTGCCTTGCTGGGCAGGCACAAAGCTTAGGTTTGGACATAGCTGGAAGGCCTCTTTTGAGGGCATTCCGGAGTCAATCCCTAAGGCTTTGGCCTCATAACTGGCAGCACAGACCACTGTATGCAGCCTCTTCCCTCTTGAACCCACAATCAGCGGCCTCCCTTTTAGCCTGGGGTTGATTGCCTGTTCAATAGAGGCAAAGAACGCATCCATGTCTATATGCAGAATCACGGTTGCAACTCCTTGAACATCTTCGGATTATATGTTATACTTTTAGGTGCCGGTAGAGGTAAACTATCTGAAAAGATAGGGCACAAAGCTAAAGGGCCTAAGTCCCGGGTATTCCGGGATACGGTTGCCAGATGCCGAAGCGAGAAGCGTAGGTGGTTGAAATAAGCCACGCCGATTGCCTTTATCGGCCTTTTAAATTCACTTGTACTAATTATAGTGAATTTATCCCGAGTAACCCTGTAATGGTTACGAGGGATTTTTTTATGGCACTTCTTTGTGGTAATGAAATCAATTGACTCAATCTGGCCGGATATTGAATCAAATTCTACTACATCGCCTTTCCTGTACTCCTTAATAATTAATCTGCCTGCTAACATACTTGAGAGTATATCCCTGCCTCCGATAAGAAAGATTAAGGCAGCCATCAAGGGCAGCACAATAAAAACAATAACTGCATAATGTATAATTATAGCTGCTGCCATGCCTAAGTATTCCAAAGCTATCATTACAGACAAGCTAATTATGATATACCGGGCTAACCTGTCTAATGCAATATGGAAGGGTATATTGGCTAATCGGGCTGAAGCTCCGACAAGCTTCCCGATGAATTGGCTCAAGAATATGCCCAATGTTATAAGTATTAAAGCCACGATTATCTTGGGAATATAAAAGATTACCTGTTCTATTAATCTGGAGGCAACCTCCAGGCCCAGGGCGTTAAATACCATAATTAAGGCAGAGAAAACGATAATCCAGTAGATTCCCAGGCCGACAATTGAGGAAAATGGCTTCTGAATCCCGCCCCTTTCCAGAAAATGCTTAAGGCCTGTTTTCTCTGATAAAACATCAAAGCCCAGTGCCTTCAGGAGCTTTGAGAAGATTTTCTTAAGCAAAACAGCGCATACCCAGCCAATTAATAAAATAATTAAAGAAAATACAATCTTTGGAGCAAGCCTTATACTAAACTCATATACCTGGCTTAAGGTTTTGATTACCAGGTCATTAAAAATCTCTAAAAATCTAGACATAATGGTCCCTCCTGTTTAATCCTCGCTTTTAAAGAAATCCCTTAATTTCTTCATTGGCTTTTTAATAATCTTCTCACCCTTATCCAGCACCTGCTCTATTCTTTGTTCTGATTTCTCTGCTATTTCATCTGTAACCCTGTCTACCTTTTTGAGTATACCCTCTCCCCTTTTAAGCTCAACCATTAAGAAATCAGCAGCTCCGGCAATGCCTGTTTGAGGGTTAAGGTCATTCTTCAATTGCATAATAACCGCAACCGGCGCAGCTGCTGCCGGCTCTTTAACCTTGAGGATAAAGAAAATAGTGAGTATTTGCAAAACCGCAGAGATAATAAATATAAGCTGCAGGTTAGATATGTTGTAAGCAAAAAGGCTAAGGCTAAAGCCTTCCAGCAGCTTTGATAAGCTGCCGCCGATAATCGGTGCTATTGCGCCGATAAAACCCGTAATAGCAGCAAATAATGCCAGATAGATTGAGCGGCCCTCCTGCGGGGATAGTTTTATCAGGATATTAAACTGGGAAAGTGAGGCTCCGGCCATAAACGCACCGGAGAGTACATGGGCAGTTAAGACAGGAAGATAATAGTTTCCCGGAAGTGCGAGTATCCAGATAAAGGGAACCACGATAAGAATCCATCCCGAAACTATAATTACCGGTTTATTGCCCAATTTATCAGAAATCGGGCCCCATACCTTCATCATAAAAAGAGTGGCAAATGTGGCAAAGGTACCAAAGATAGTTATGGTTGAGAAATCTATTCTTAGATTCTCAATCATAAACACGCCGTAAAAGGGAGCGGCAAGCTGAATGGCAAACATCCAGGCTGAAACAAAAAGAATCAGGGTCAGGAAATTCCTGTCTTTTAAAGGCTGGAAGAATAAAGAAAAATCAAATTCTTTGGTTTCTTTCTTGTTTACGTCTTCGGCCTCGGGAATCCGCGCTAAGAACCAGGTTGACAGGAGCCCTGCGATTAATCCCAGTGCAAAGATTATAATAAATCCGTAGGGATTATTCTCCGAAAGACGATTTTCCCACAAGGTAATAAATTTACCGCCCAAAAGAATAGCAATCATGCCGCAGGCAGAGGCAATCATATTTCTTTTTCCAAAGTAGCTGCCCCTGGTATTCTCGGGGACCAAATCACTCATCCAGGCAAGCCAGGCAACACCCGATAGCGAAGCGAATAAACTCGAGAGGGCAATTACTGCGACCAATACCCAGACCCTGAAATCCTGCAAAGTCGAAAATATTGCAAGGGGAAGCATGATGATTAGAATCCAGAGGGCGCGGCTTGCGACTACACAGAGAAAGCACAGCATCTTCTTTTTGCCTGTTTTTTCAATAATGTAAGAGCCAAAGATTTGAATAAGGTTTGCAAACATGGGAAGCGCGGCTAATATTCCAATCTGCTGAGGCTGGGCTTTTAAGATCTTTAAGGCAAAGCCCATCAGGAAAATACCGCCGGCCAACGAACCCATAATCGCAGACAGGCCACCGTCAATAATGGAGAAATTTAAGGCCTTATTTTGCTGATTTGCTTCCATTGATTCTGTTTTTATATATTATCTTCTCATAATAGCAGAGCTGATCCACCCTATAATCACACCTATGCATAAGGTTGAGAATAAAATGATTGCCCTGCTTGTCTGAAACGACCAGAATAGGAATTGAATCTTGACTACTTCATAATTCTGCGCAGTAAAAATAACCAGAAGCAGCAATAGTATTAATATAAGAATCCATTTGTAATTCATTTATCCCCCCTTGAGTTTTTTAAAATTCCTTTTTATATTTCAGCAATACCTTATCCTCTGTCTGTGCTTTATCCTGTTCTTGCGTTTGCTCTGTCGTATTATTCTGCTTAAATTCTCTTTCAGCCTCTACAGAAATAGTTTCGGTGACTTTATATTCGCCCCCTACGGTTTGTGTTACACTTGTATCCTTTTCCTTTGTCTGCGTCTGTTCTATGCCATAGGTTACCCCTACCTTATCGGTAATCTCTTTCTTTAATTCTATCCCCTTTGTTTCCTTATCAAATTTTAGTGAAATCTCGCTTATGCCTAACTGCTTGGCTATCCTGCTTCCCATACCTCCGAAAGCAAAGTAATCTATAAAATCAGCAGCTAAATCTGGCGAGAGCTGTCCTGAGCTAAGGCTTTGGCCGGCTCCTTTCCAACCCTTTCCGGTTGCCAGCATAGCCAACAGTTGCCCCTGAGGCAAAGGCGGTTCTGAGGTTAGCTTTAACTCAGGATTATCCAATGTTCCTTTTAATGCTATGTTGATTGTGGTGCCTTCAATGGTTGAGTTCCCCTTTAAATCAAATGATGGCTTTTCAGGGTCACCATTAAACATGATTTTGCTTTCCTGAAGATTGACAGAGGTCCCTTTTGGCCCGGTGATTACTGCACTGCTTAAAAGTATCGTTCCGGATATTTTAAGTTCATCCTTGATATCATTTAGCTTGAGGTCTAATGTACCAGGGCAATTGATTATTGAGAATAAATCACGCGATAGGGTTTCAATGTTAAATTCGCCGGTTAATTGCGGGTCTAAGAACGAACCCTTAATATAAACATCCAGTTCATTTATCATGCCTGATATCTTGCTTAGATTGCTGCTCTGAGTAAATAAATCAAGTGCTGATTTAACACTAACCTTTTGGGAGTAGGCATTTACATCAAGGCTGCCTCCCTGATAAGCTCCGCTAAAGAATATTGTGTTAAAATTAGGCATTATTAATGAGCCATTACGTATATTTACATTTAACCCGGAAAGGTTAAATACTGTAAAAGAAATATCCAGTTTTTTCATCTTGAGAATGCTTCCCTGCGGCAAAAACTCCAAATCCTGGAAAATAATATCTTCATATGACAATGTTTGCGCAAGATTACCATCTACGCTTTTAATCTCAATATCTTCTGATGCGATATATTTAGAAAGCGCTAATTTTGCGATTGCATTCGAACCCTTGGCTGTAAAAAGGAAATAGTAGGCTAAAAAGGCAATCGCGCAGATAACAGCCAATATTGGTATGATAAGAACCCTTTTCTTTAAATGCATATGTCAGATATTATACAACTATCCAGCCAGCTATTAAACCATTACTTTATGATATCGAAAGTTACGGCGTCTCTCGCTGGATTGCGAGGGCTTGACTCACAACAAGCTCAGTTGAAGCGGCTACGAGGTTTGTTTCGGATAAAGTCTGGTTTGCTGTGTGCGAGGATTTGGGTTGAGCCGCATCTGGAAAATTCGAGCGGGCAAGGTTTGCTTTAGTTTAACTCTTTCCAAGAGCGAGAATTTTCCGCGAAGCGCAGATTTTCCTCGCTGGGGAAAATCAAGCGGTGCGGCGAAACCAAATCCGAGCAAACACAGCTATCGATGAGCCTCGTCAGCAGACTTATTCTATCTTCTTATTAATTCGCCACCCAAGGGTGGTATTATTGAAGGATATCTGATAGAGATCTGTTCCTGTAGATACTGAGAAGCAATTAATGACCTCTCTCCCCTGCCGCTCCTGCCAATTATAGGTAACCTCCCTTATCTTGTAGTTTTTGCTGTTCCAGACAAACTGGCGGGGCAGGATCTTACCATTCTTAAACCAGGCAAGCACCTGAATTCTCTCATTCAGCTCTTCAGGATGATAATCATCAGTTTCCGGGATATGCCTATCCCAGCGTGCCTTGGGGTTAAATCCGGATTGGCTCATATTAATTGGGGACACTTCTCCGAACGACCTAAGAACCGGTCCTCGAACGAGTGAAGAACTGTCCCTAAATTGGTATTTTCTCGCCTTTTAAAATCTCAGGTAGGGGTTGTACGTCTATTCTTATGCCGCCGTCATGCTCTATCTTTATGGTATAAAGCGTGCCGGGAATAAACATTGTCCCCGGAGCCTCTATCTGGGCATTCTTTATGCCGATTTGCTTTGCCTGTTTTGGATTCAGCGCATAATCCCAGAATTTCCTCCAGAGTTTCTCTTCAAAGGGATGAATTATATTATCTATCTTATACCCTTGCGGGATTTCATTCATCTTGGTTATCTCATATTCAACCGTATCCTTGCCATCAAGCATAAACACCTTCCAGAAGATATAAGCGCTCCTCCCTTTGAGCAAATCCTTATTTCTTATATGCACATCCTCAAATCTTACCACCAACGATTGAAACTGGATAATGTTTCCCGGAAAGGTAAAGTATTTTGGCTTAAGCGGCCTTTGCTTTGTGTCATATTCCATGAACTTGATTGTGGTTAACTTCTTGCCGGTTTCCTCATCAAAATGCACATCCGTAACCAAAACTTCTGCTATCCTTGAATCCGCCTCAAGCCTTGAGATAACCTGCTTTAAAATCCTGTTCTCGTTTATGTAACGAAAGATATATTGATAGGCAAGAATAGCAACAGCAGCAATTAATGCAACTATAAGGATATTCTTAATCTTTTTCATTTCTTATCAACGCTGCCACTACATCGCCTTAACAAATTTATTTTTAATGAAAAATATTTTTTATAATTTCTTTAGGTATGTTTATTATATAATCAAAGAATCTGTCCCAATGTATACTATGTTTTGTTACATTATATTGAACACTCTGGCTACCTATTAAGTACCTGTCTTCTACTGAATGATGTACTTCCCATGTATTACTTTCTAAGAAAACGAACAAGAGCAGAAAGAAAATTATAACCCAGAAAGCGATAGTTCTCATTATTGTTTCATTAGTATTTTCTTACAATAGTTACCAACTTGCCTATTATAGCAAAATTCTCAAAAATCGGTGGATAATTTTTATTGGCTGGTTCTAAATATGCAGTGCTGCCTGAATACCTTAGCTTTTTTAGGGTTGCCTCATCACCAATCAGCGCTGCCACAACATCGCCCTTATAAGCGCTTGATTGCTTCTTGATAAT
>SMTZ1_10002962_pt1 | contig 17108 bp, 17 predicted proteins | sample DeeMarSWOR136_30_FD_25667 | JGI IMG/M metagenome (IMG submission 25667)
GATAAAAATATTGCCTTAATAATTATGGAACCGATTAGAGGAGGACAATTAGCAATTCCAAAAGAAAAATTAGATTCAAAACCTGAAATTAAAGTAATTTTAAAAAAATCAAACATTAAGAGAACCATGTCTGATTTGGCTTTGCAATTCGTTTGGAACCATCCAGGAGTTTCAGTTGCACTAAGTGGTATGAGTAAAATGCAGCACGTTATAGAAAACATAGAATCAGCAGATAAATCAGGAATGAAACATTTAACTGAAAAAGAGTTAAATACAATATCTAAATTACGTCAAGCATATAGAAAATATAATCTTGTACCTTGTACTAGTTGTAAATACTGTATTCCATGTCCAAATGGAGTCTCAATCCCTTGGCTTTTTAGATTATTAAATGAAATGAGTTATTGGGGGAAGGAACGTAAAAAGAGAATTATGTTTTTCTATAATAGGATGGCGAAAACCTCAGAAGATTTAAAAAAGATGATAGCTGATGGAGATGAAGCAGATGGAGCCGCTACTCTATGTACTAAATGTGGTGAATGTCTTGATAAATGTCCTCAACAAATCGATATTCCTGATATAATGGAAAAGGTTAATGCAATATTTGAAGAGGGAAAAACTATTTTAGAAGTTTTTGATTGATATCTTAAAATATTAAACCACAAACTTCTTTTAAAATAGGAAAAAATTTGAAATAAAAAATTAATTTCTTATGGCTCTTATAACTTAGATGGATCTCTGACGCTGGGCTTTAAAATTTCTAATTATTGTTAGAGTATTCTTAAAAACCATTCAAACTGATCTCTAGACATCAGGCTATTATTTAGAAAATATAACTGGTATAAATAAAACAAATAAATATTGACCGGATAAATGATGGAAACAAAATACCTATACTCCCAAGGTATTTACATAATCTACTTGTCCAATAAAGCTATGATTGGCAATATATATAACGTGAGTTAAAAGAAAGAAATATATTAAAAAAGTTTAAAATTTTATATTATAAACCATAAATTTCTTTTAAAACCATATACTTAATTATTTAAAGTGGCCCTTGACGGTCGGAATTGTTTTGAGATCGTATCGATCTCCAACGATAAGTGGTCTCTGACGCTAGGCTTCAAACCTAGTTATCCTGCGGAGGGATAGGAGTTCGATAATGGTTGGAAATTAACTAATCTTCGAAAATCTCCTCGAGGGCCGCCAATTAAATATAAAGTGCTTTTAATGGTTGATTTTAATAGAATAATAGATTTTTTTGAAAATTTGAATGTACCAGAAAATATGTTAAATAGAGGTCAACTTGTTTTAAACGAGTTCTTAAAACCTATAAAAACCCTTTTTGAACAAAGATCTGTACCTTTTGAACCTTGGAATGATGAACAAATTGAATTTCTACTTCGAACTCTTTCAAATATGGATACAGATAAGGATAATAATGCCGCTAGAGTAGGTGAAAGAGAAGCAAGAATCGCATCAAAATTACATTTAAAAACTTCTGCTGGTTTTTGTCACGGTGTTGGAAGAAGTGGGTTTTTAACAGCCCCTCAACCAAAAGCACCTGGGGCTTCAATAATGTATGAAATATCAAACTATTTAGCTCGAAGCATCTTAAGAGACAATGGTTTGCCAAACATAAAGGGTGCAATTGTAGTACCTTTATGTACAGGAATGTCTCTGTCCTTAGCATTAAGTGCTTTTAAACTAGTACAAAGGGACAATCATTTGAGCGCCAAAAAAGCAATCTTGGTTCCTCAAATTGATCATAAATCTCTTCTAAAATCAATTGATTTCATAGGTTTGAAGGCTAAAATTGTTCCAGGAAAAATTTTTGGGGATGCCGTTAGAATTCCAATTGAGGATATAAAAACTTATTTGGATGATGATTGTTTTGGCATCATTTCCCTTACTAGTTTTTTTCCACCTCGAGAACATGATAATATTAAAGAAATAAGTAAATTCGCACAAGACAATAATTTGATACATATTATTATTAACGCATATGGTGTTCAAAGCCCAGAATGGATGAAATTAATTCGATCTGCAATTGATGCAGGAAGAGTAGATGCTATTATTCAGTCAACAGACAAAAATTTCCTTACCCCTGTTGGTGGAGCAGTAATTGCTTCTCCCTTAAAAGAAAATATTACAAAAATCAGCCAAACATATGCTGGTCGCGCCTCAGCTACACCAGTTGTGAATTTTTTAATTTCAATGTTATCATTGGGTATTTCTGGTTATCAAAAATTAATTGAAGAACAACAAAAAAACAGAAAAGTACTTGAAGCAAAACTCAGAGAAATTGCTAAAAAATTAGATGAAAGAATTCTTGATATTTTTAATCCAGTGGCAGTCGCACTATCACTAAAAAATCTGAAAGAAAAACATTTATATGCTCTCGGTGGAGCTTTATATAATTTACGAGTAACAGGTCCAAGAGTATATAATCCTAGAGAAAGTGAATTTGGAACATGTTGCAATAATTATCCAACTCCTTATATAGTAATGAATGCTGCAATTGGAGCTACAGAAAAAGATATTATTTTGGCTGTGGAACGATTTGAAAAAGCTTATAATCAAATCGTCCAATAATAAATATAATTCAAATTTTTTATTATTCTATTTAAACAGAAAATAAAAATAAATAAAAATTATAAGTTCTATATTTTAATAAAAATTATTTGATGGATTCAAAATCGTGAATTAGGGTTCATAATGGAAAACCGGCTTTTAACCCAATTTAATAATGTTATTACTTCTCAATGGCTTTCAAACCAAATTGAAGAAGAATATACACCTTTATTTCCTCGAGAATTATTTGAATTAGCATATCATACATGTAATTCAGTAACTATGAGAAATATCTATATAAAATTATCTTCTAGCGATGATAAAGGTGGCTCTAAAGCAATCTTTTACTCAAATAGTAAAAAGTTTACAGCAATAGAAGCTTTAGATAATTCTTTAAAAATCACAAAATATTATACTGAAGGAACAACTGGAGATAAAGTAATATCAGAAATTCAACCTTTACTAAAAAGTAGAAAAGAGTTATTTGCCAAGAAGGAAGTAGAATTGAAAAATCAGATTTTGAAAAGTATATTAGTTGAAAGAAAACTTGATGAATGCGCTAACTTGGTAATGTTAAAAGGAATAAATCGAAAAATTTATTTTGCTATAGGGGATGCTAGAGAATCTGCTGCCGTTGTTCCAATATTTATGGAAGCTGAAGGTGCAAGCTTAGTACAATTAGCTTTAAATAAGTGGATGGAAACAGCTCAAAGATTAGAGCAAGAGCATAATTTCCCTGATAATCTTGTACCCGGATTTCTTAAAAACCTTACACAAATAAAGAAATGGCTCCTTGATTTAATTAGTTCAAATTTAGATAAATAAAACTTATTTTTAGTATTTTCATTTCCTCTGCTATTTTTATTATATTATTCTAATATGTTAAAAAATATTATTGAGATATATACTATAAAACGTGAAATAGATGTTTCACGATCATAATATCAAAAATCGATTTAATTAGAAAAAAATCTATTTAAAATGGGCCATCGGGGAGTTGAACCCCGGATCTCAGGTTTTTACTTTCTCGGACAATCTTATGTACTGTATGTCCGATGGTCATTTATAAGACCTGCGCTTGTTGACCAAGCAACTAAACCTTGTTAACCAAGCTGAGCTAATGGCCCAAATAAATGAAAATGTATAATTATTATAAACTAATTAAATCAGAAAAAAGATAAAAATTTTTATCTTTTTAATTTATAATTGAAATAATAAAAAGAGACTTTAGGAAATTTTAAAAAAAATTTAAAAAGCTGATTTTTTATGGCAGAAATGTTAACTGACCTACTTCAGAATATCTATAAAAGAATTGCGCAATTAGGGCAATCAATTCAACAATTAAATGATTCTCTCAATTCTCTTAATCGAAATATTGAAGATAAAATTTCAAATTTAACTGCGAAATTACTGGAATTCTCTAATGAAATAAAAGTCACTCAGACTAAACATATTGATGTTGTAAAGGAAATTGGGGGAGAAACTACAAAAGAATTGAAAGTTATTCAAGATGGTTTAGGTTTAGATGCTCTTAAAAATCTCATTAAGAAACTTGAGGATTTTTCTAAGCTTTCTGAAGGTGTTCTCAATCAAGATACTGTAAATTTGTTGTTATCAGAAGCAATTGATTCTGTTAAAAGCCTTAAAGAATCTATTAAAGAATAGGAGAGATAAGCATAAATTTCTAATATTAATTAGGTGTTAAAAGATGGCAGAACGATTATTAGATGAGATGATTCAAAAAATAAATCAGATAATGGCTTCTCTGGATGGAACAATGGCTCAAATTACCCAAATGAGAGGTGCTATCGATCAGATGAGTCAAAACTTTTCTGAACAAACAGTAGCTATGATTGAAAATATTAGACTAATAGTAGAAGTTTTAAAACAATTCAGAGTTCAATCTACAAAGAGTCTTTCAGAACTTTCTGATGATTTTAATGAAAAAATAAAAGAACTTTGGGAGAAAAAATCTATTGAATCAATAACAGAAGAAGAAAAGAAAGCAATTGATATCATAAAACAAGCATCTAAAGCTGTAACTGATAATCTTTATTTTGCTCAATTGCTGAATATAATTCAAAGCATAAGAGAAGAAACTAATAGGATAATTAGCGCTAATCAATAATAAATTTTTAATTTTTTTAAACTTAGTCTTAATATAGCTTAGCAAAATAAATTTAAAAGGTGCATAAATTTAAATGCCAACTGGCTGTTTTGTTATATTACTTCCCACTGATTCAGATTACAAAATTTTGGGATATTATTTTAAAGAGGGTACTCCTGGTTTTAAAATTACAAATGATTTATTTCTCAGGTTAAATCTTGATCATTCGAAAAACGAATATAATTTGTTAAAAATAAAGGATCATCAAATTTTTTCGTATATTCATAAATTTAAAGGAAAATTAACCCGTAACGCATCAGGAATTATAATTGGACTATTATTAATAGAAAATGATAAACCAGAGAAATTTCGTTCATCTCTTAAAGAAGCAGCAGAAGCCTTTGAAATGCCAAGTCTTAATATTCTCAAGAAATCCAGAGAAGAATTTGAGGTACTATTAAAGGATGTATATTTGGAGCATTTAGAACCGTTAATCGATATATTGCAACCTGACGCATTAAAGACGAGTATTATTAACATTACCAAATTTATGCTTAGTGGAGGGAAAAAAGAAAGAAAAATTGCTCAAGAACTTTTAGAAAAGATTGAAAATGGAGAACATAATAAAATTTCAGAATATTATAGTAATGCTGAAAATGCAATTAAATCTTTAGATTATGAGAAAGCTGCAAAATTTTATTCAAAAGCCGCAGAAATCGCAGAAGCTCTCTATGTAATGGACATAGCTACTTCTCTTAAAGAAAAAGGTGGGTTTGCTCAACGGATTCCTGATTTATCTAAAGAAAGAGAAAGAGTTGTGCAGGAAGCTAGAGAAGCTCTTAGAAATGAAGATTTTCATACAGCTTATACTTCATATAGAAGGGCAAGTGAGATTTCGAAAAAATTGGTACAATTTGATAAAGAAGAAGAATATAGACTAAAATCAAAAGCTTTAGAAGATTTTTATAAAATCGATGAAGAATATAGAAAAAATAAATAAATTTCTAATGCTTTATTTTTAATAAATATTATCCCTTAAGTTGCTTGTTTTTTTCTAATATGGTGGATTCTAATCAAAAATTAATATGCTTAATTACTGATTTTGGTTTAAAAGGGCAACATTATGTTGCAAGTATGAAAGGAGTTATATTAAAAATTAACCCTAATATAAGAATAATAGATATAACCCATAGTATTACTCCTTTTTCAATAATCGAAGCATCATATATATTAAAAACCACATATAAACACTTTCCTAAAGAAACTATATTTATTATCGTAGTTGATCCTGGAGTTGGGAATTCTCGGGAAATTCTAGCTCTAAAAACAAAATCAAACCATTACTTTATTGGACCTAATAATGGAATATTTTCTGGTGATTTTATTTATAATATAGATGAGTGTATTGAAATACAAAATGATGAATTCTTTAATAAACCCATTTCAAATACATTTCATGGAAGAGACATTATGGCTCCAGTAGCAGCGCATTTAATCTCAGGTATCCCTTTAATTAGATTTGGTCATAATTTTAACCTTAATAATTTAGAAGAATCCTTGATGAAATATGATATTGATTTGGAAAAAAAAACTGTCCAATGTTCAATTCAATATATTGATTCTTTTGGAAATGTAACAACTAATATACCAATAGTAAACAATAAAATTCAAAACAGTGGAGTCACCCTAAAAGAAGGAATAAAAATTAGTGTTAAAATTGACAAAAATACATATGAAGGAATTTTTACTTTAAATTATTCAAACGTCCCAATTGGTTCAATATTATTTCTTGTGGGTTCAACTGATTATCTTGAAATTTCAATTAATCAAGGAAATGTATCTAAAGAACTTGGGTTCAAAATAGGAGATATTATAACAATAAGATTATAGAGGATAATATTTGATATGGAAAATGAAATTTTAGCTTGTATTGATAAACAAAATAAAAAGTTTTTACAATCTGGCCAAATTTCTAAATATCTGTTTCCAATGGAAAGAGTAGAAGCCCATAAGAAAAATATAAGTCATTTAATTACAAGGTTTTTTATTTTATCAGTAGCGCCAGATGGATCTATATTATATTTAGTACAAAAGCGTGGAAAAAGTAAAAAAACATTCCCAGGGTATTTTACTGATTCATCTTCAGGCCATGTAAATTGGGTAAAAAATTTAGATCTAAATCAAATTAAGAATAATGCATTGAGAGAACTTCAAGAAGAATTTGGAATTTCTCCAAATGAAGTTAAAAAAATGCTGCTTTATGACTTAAATTCAGAAGGTGATGAAATAGCATACATCTTTTTAGGTCTTGTTGAATATGATATTCCATTAAGTCCTGATCCAATGGAGTTAGATGTTAACTTCAGTAGATTCTACACTAAGTTTGAGCTTGAAAAATTGTTAGAAAATGAAAAATACATCGATTATTCAAAAAAAATTTGGAAAGAACTCTTAAATACAAACATTTCATCAGTATTCGAGAAAATAAGAAGACCAGCTATAGAGAAAAAAAACAGAATTGCTTTATTTATTGGTAGGTTTCAACCTCTTCATCATGGACATATTTATGTTATTAAAGAAATTTTGAAATCTAATAAAATAATTAAAATTGGTATAGGTAGTTCTCAATTATCCCATACTATTCATGATCCATTTACAGCCAAAGAAAGAAAAAAGTTTCTTATTGCAGCTTTAGAAAAAAGAGATATCTCTTCAAATTTCTATGAAATATATAATATCCCAGATATTTTTAACGCTAAAAAATGGGTAGAACATGTAATTTCAATTGTCGGAGAATTTGATACAGTATACTCGAATAGTGATTGGGTAAGAGAACTATTTTCTAATAAAGGAATTAAAGTGGAGAAAAGAATAACAATTTTTAAAAAAAAATTTAATGCCAATAATGTTAGAAATTTAATAGTAAAGAACGATAAAAATTGGAGAAATTTAGTCCCAAATGAGGTGATTAATCTTATTGAGAAATTTAATGGAGTTAACAGAATAGAATCTTTATATGCAAAAACGGGTAATTTATAATTTCAGAAAAAGTTTTAGAAATTGATGGATCTTTAGGTGAAGGTGGAGGTGCTATACTTCGAATAGGAGCGGGATTTTCTGTTCTATTAAACCGTCCTATTCGAATAAAAAGTATAAGAGCTAATAGACCAAAACCAGGATTACGTCTCCAACATTTGATGGGTTTAAAAACATGATCGGAATTAACAAATAGTACATTATCAGAATGTCATATTGGGACTAAAGAAATAACACTATATCCGAATCTTTCAATGAAAAATAAAATCAAAGTTGATGTTAGAACAGCAGGAAATATAGGGCTGTTACTCCAACCTATTCAGATCGCAAGTCTAGGTTTTAATAGACCAGAAAAAATTGAAATTATGGTAAACGGTGGAGGCACATTTGGCAAATACGCTCCAAGTCTTAATTATCTTCAACATGTTACTTATAATGTTTTTAGAGATCATGGGTTTAATATCGAAATTGATATTTTTAAACATGGTTTTTATCCCAAAGGAGGAGCTGCAGCAAATTGCACTATATATCCTCCTAAAAATAAGTTTAAATCGATTAATTTAACAGAATTAGGAGATATTGATTTAATATATGGTGAAATTATTTGTAGCAATCAATTAATAAATAAAAAAATATGTGAACGAATAAAAAAAACTTCGACTCTACAAATAAATAGAAATTTAGGGGTTGATGTTAAAATTAAATTTAAGTATGTAGATTCTCTAAGTCCAGGAGTAGGTCTTTCTTTGTGGGCAAATTCAGATACCGGTGCAGTAATTTCTTCTGGAACTATATTAGGTGAAAGAACTATCACTTCTGAAGTTCTAGGTCGTATGGCAGCTAATAAAATTATAACATATATTAAAAATAAAATTCCTATTGATAATTATCTAAGTGATCAATTAATTCCTTTCATGGGATTTATTGAAGAACCTTCAAGCATAAAAGTTCTTGAGGTAACAAAACACACCAAAACTAACTTAGAATTAGTTAAGCTATTTATGCAAAGAAATTATCAAATTAAAAATGAGAAAACACATTCTATAATAGAATTTTTATAATTCATAAAAAAACTCTCAAAAGAAGAGTGATTTAATCAAGAATTTATCAGAAGATTTAAAGAAATTTATATAAGATTATTTTATTATATGTTTATTATAAAAATTATTAAAATATTCAAATAAGAATGTCTCAGACAGTTGCTGCATTTCAGCGGTGTCCTAGATGTGGAAATGAGAATACAGCTGATAGTTATGCGTGTAATTTCTGTGGTTTTAGATTGAAAATAGAAAGAATAGAAACAATTAGGTTTTTTAGAAGATATGAAGCAGATTGGAAAGGTCCCTACCGTTGGTATACAAAGATTTTTTATCTTTTTGTGAATGCTCCAAAAGCTTTTCATGATATTAATCATAAAAGGAGTAAAGCTCCTGGATGGTTAATTTTACTTTTTTGCTCTTTATTATATGGATTAATGGGCTTAGCTTTCTTTTCGCATTTTAATTTTGTTCTGCCCTTTTTACCTTTTTCACTTATGCACTTCCTGTTCGGTTTAGCCTTTTTTACATCATTTTTTATATTTGGCTTGTGTTTTCAATTCATTTTCTTTGGGTTTTTAATATGGCTATTTAGTAAGGGCGCTAATTATGCTGTAGGGTTCACAGAAAAGTTAGAAAATCGCTTTGGTGGATTAAAGGAACAAAAAGAAAAATATAAAGAAACAGATGTAAGTCCATTTAGTATATATAAAGGAGGTACTATGCTACAATTGGAAGGAGCATACAAATTCAAAATGTTGTTATGTGCTTTCACTCCATTTTTATTAATAAATGCTATCAAAATTTTGATAGTAATTTTTGGGTTTCCTACTATTGATGTAGTTAATATTGATCAAATATTTAATTTATCAACTTGGGCAACTTTAGACGTAATCGATGCATTAACTATAGCTACATGGGTGCCTATTTTAATGACACTCGCTATAAGAGAATTAAGTAATTCTTCTACCACTCGTGTATTAATCCCTAACGTTATTATAGGTGTTATAGTCGCTATTTTATTTTACTTCCTTCGCCCTACATTATTTGGATAAATTTATTAGTTTTCAATCCAACTGTAATATAAAAATTCTGTTTTTTTTTATTATATAAAAATGAAATGACAGAAGATTATAATAATCTTGATATTGAATCAAAAATAGAATCTGAACTATTTGCGTTAGTTAAATCAATAACAAATTTAAATAATAAATACGAAAAAGGTATAGTTAATCAAAATTTCTTCAAAAAGGCTTTAAAGACAACTATGATTAACTTATTAAAATTAAACTTTACATTAAAAGAAAATAAACTTCAATTGCCAGATCTCCTTAATAGAATGGAATTAACTCAAGATTACAATTCTGTCATTAATATCATTAATCGAATTTCATCATTAAATCTATCAGATAATAGTCTAATTACAAAAAATGAAATTTTCTTAGAATTGCCCGGTATTACCTCCGAAATAACTACATCTTTTATTACTCTTATGGATGCGCTAACTTTAGAAGGGTTAATTAAAAATGATCTAATTTTTAATTTATTTGAAGAGTTAACATATAATTTGGGTAAGTTTCCAGGACTAGATGATATTCTACACAGAGTTAAATCGGTTCAAACATATGCTTTGAATCATGGTGATCGAATATTCTCTGATCCCAAACTTAAAGAAAAACTAATAGATGATTTATATCAAATATTTAAAGAATTTCAAAATAAATTAAATCCCAAACCTAAGGCAAAATAATAAAATTAATATTTCTTTAGCAATTTAATAGCATATATTTTAATCATTATCTCTCAAAAAGAAAAATAAAAGGTAATTACAATTCCACGTCCGGGTTTACGTTCTAAAGCTCAAGCAAGAAAAGCTATTAACACACCAGGGAACAAAAATGTTATGTATTATTGGAGAAAAAAACCTAAAAGAGCAAAGTGTGCTATTTGTAAAAAACCACTTCAGTCTGTTCCACGATTACGACCCTCTAAAATGAAAAAGACACATATTACAGCCAGAAGGGCAAATAGAATGGAAAGTGGAAGATATTGTGCAAAATGTCTTCAAACATTAATAAAAAAGGCAGTTTGGAGTCAAAAAATATCTTAGATTGTTAATATAATTATTAATTATTTACTTTAAAAATTAATACTTCATTTCTTAATTGAATTAGATTTATCTTTAAAATATTGATATGTTTAAATTAACAAGGAATAAGGGGATTTAATAATCATTATTTGCATCTCTGGGTTACACGGGACTGGAAAGACTACTATCGCAAAATTAATCGCTGAGAAATTAAATCTCCGTTATTACAGCACTGGTCAAGTTTTTAGAGATTTAGCAATAGAAATGAATATGACCTTAGAAGAATTTACTCAATACGTGGAAAAGAATCCTACCATTGATAAAAAATTAGATAGCAAAATAATTGAAATCGCTCAAAAAGGAAATGTTATTATTGATAGCCAATTAAGTGCATATATACTCAAGAGTATAGCAGATTACAATATATTATTAACATGCTCACTAGAAACCAGAATTAAGCGAATGTCAGAAAGAGATAGTAGTAATTATGAAAAAAAATTAAAAGAAACTATATTGAGAGAAAAATCAGAATTAGAGAGGTTTAAACGTCTTTATAATATAGATTTAGAAGATCAAGATGAATTGAGTCAAACTTATGACCTTATTATAAATACAGAAAATCTTACAATTGAGAATATTTTAAAAGAAATCCTTGCTTTTCTAAAAAAAAAATAATCCTCTATCTTTAAAAAATCGAAAAAATTTTATTTTTATATTGATTTTTAGACTTACTAAAAATTACTTATATTTACTGGATATAGATAAATAACCAGTAATGGAGTAACAATTATAATAATTTGGTGACAAATTATATGAGTGTATATGATATTGGAAGATTATGCGTAAAGACAATGGGAAGAGAAGTAGGACATTATTGTGTAATTGTTGATATAATTGATAAAAATTATTTGCTTATTGATGGTTTAAAAGTTCGAAGAAGAAGGGTAAACTTTAAACACATAGAACCAATCGTAGAAACAATTGAAATTAAAAAAGGAGCTAAACATGAAGAAGTTGAGACTGCAATTAAAAAAGCTAAACTAGAGAAGAAAATGAATGAAATAGTAACTATTCCAATAAAATAGTTTCGATCTATAAAATCTTAAATAATTTTTTCATTCCTTAATATATTTTATATGCAACGGTTGCCTAGCTCGGTACGGCGCCGGCTTGGAGTGGGAATTCACCCAGAAAGCCGGTGTGTGAATGCACTCGGGGGTTCAAAATATAAGAAAATACTTCTTATAAGAATAAATCCCTCCCGTTGCGTATTTTCTTTTTTATAGTATACAATTTTTATATATCCGGAAATTCCAAAGATTTTGCTTTTTGGCCAGCAAACATTCCGCCCATGCCACCTGTAGCTTGACTTTGAAGTTTAAGGACCCTTTGAATAATTGTATTAAATCCTAATGAACAGAGAAAATACCAAGCTGTAAAATTTATAAACAAATTACCTGCTGCTATAAAACCTCCGATTAAAGGGACATCGTTAGCATTCATAGGAGACATTGCTACCGGTTTACCAGCGAACATTGTATTCATAATACCAAAGATAATAATCATTGGAAGAAATGTTATACATGTTGGTTTCATTCTTTGCAGAGACATTTTTTGCTGCGATTGTTTAAACATAGCTTCTTTACGTTCCCATCTTTTTCGAGCCTTTCTATAGCGTTCAGGATCAACCTCCGCTAATGCTATAATTTTTTCTTTTTCTTCTTGATGAGCTTTAATTTGAATTTGCTTACGGTTTATTTGCTCAGTATCTACTAATAACTTTGTTAATCCAGCACTAATTAATGCTGTTGTTAAAGATAAGAATATAACAAATACCATTGAACCTGGAGGTCTAGTAATAAAATCTAAAAAGGCATTTTGAAAGATTATTGAAATCATCTCTATATTTATTTATATTGAAATAATTATAAAGTTTTCATGTTATTAAAAAAATTTAAAAATACGGAATTGAAATCATAAAGTTTTCAATTTCCAATCATGAGGGAGTTAAAACAAGTAAGAAAAAAGTATTAAATTTAAATCTGAATATAGATTGCTTTTTTATATAGAGAAAATCTATTTCAATCCATCCCTAGTAAAGCCCGCATGCCAGGATATTGAGAAGCAGCAAGTTCCTTTGCGAGTGTTTCTCCATATTGATGGATGATACCTATGGCTATTAATAACCCCGTTCCAGAAGTTAAAGCTCCTAGTGTATCAGCACCAAAACTTAAGCACGCTATAATAAACCCATTTAGAACGACGAGAGTAGGTATATATCTTTTAAGGATTTTTTCAATTACTTTTGCAGAACTTCTGAATCCAGGAACTTGCATTTTTGAATCTATTATTTGTTGAGATATATCTCTCGGGCTTAGTCCACTGACTTCTACCCAAACGCGACCAAGTAGTATGCACAGAAATATAAATATTATTAAATAGATAATTCCTCTAAAAGGATTTGTTGCAAAATCTTGTAATCCTATTGGTGGAGTAAGGAAATATATTAATCCTTGTGTTGGAATAAGTTGAGTCCCTTGAACTGCTCCACTTTCTATTTCATCGAACTTACCTATTAAATCAATCCAGAAATCGGGGATGAGTCCTCCATTAGTTTCACGCAATATTGAATCAGGACCAGCTAATAACTGGCCAAAGAAAAGAATATTTGCATATAATGCGTTGACTAGAATAACTGGAATATTAGAAACATAAAGTAATTTCATCGGATACTTACTTTTAAAACCTCGACTGCCCCGATATGCAAGTGGTATTTCAACACGAGTTGATTCGAACCATATTACAGTTACAAATATAATTACCGTAGTAATTATCCCTAATAGTGATGGGTAACTACCTTGGGCATAACTTCGGGAAAAAATAGACCCCAGTTGTGCCCAATTGTCAGGATTATCATCAAATAATGCAGAAAAGAAAGCTATTACTATTCCCCTTGGTAGTCCATCTCCTTCACCAGGTGTTGAAGGTGTAGGAACAAAACTAAAACAATTCCAAAAGATTTGTCCTGCAACACCTGCAGCTATGAATAAGGATACACCACTGCCAAGCCCCCAACCCTTTTGAAGGACTTCATCTAGTAAAATAATTATTATACCGGCGAATAATAATTGGAAAAAAACAAAAAATCCATCTGCTATGTTTAATGGACCAAAAGCTCCGCCAAAAATATAAGCTATAGCGTTGAAAATTGTTAAAAAAATAGCAAGGACTTTTTGTGCTCCGCTAAACATTGCTCTATCGTATGGATCTGCCATATTTACCTTAATTAAGCGGGAACCAAGAAGTAACTGCATTATAAGACCTGCTGTGACTATTGGTCCTATTCCTAATTCAGTTAACATTCCACGCTGACTAGCAAGAATAACTCTCAACCAGTGAAAATAATCTGTTGATTCACCAATATTTATTCCATAGAGCTGAACATTACTCATAATCAAATAAATTATCAAGACTATAACAGTCCAGATAAATTTTTCTCTAAATGAAACTTCACGTTGCGGCTGTTTAATTTCCGGCATCGCCTTTACAAATGGAGAGAAGAATTTAAGGAACTTTCCAGCCATTTTTAATCAAAATTGTTAATCTTTTCGATTACTCTATTTTAAGACTTCTTGAATTATTTTCAATTTCTAAAATTCGAAATGTAATTTAAAAAAAAAAAGAATTTTAAAAAAAGTTTGCGATTTAGAGAAGCATTTAATATGATAATGCTAAAGATAAATACAGCAGATTTATAAATTTTTAAAAAGTAAATAAAAAAATTAATATTTAAGTTAGGTTAATTACCTAAATTTTATTGTTAAATCTATTATACATTAATATATCTTCTACTTTATTGATTCATTAATCTTTACTTAAAATTTAATTAATTTTTTATATTGGTAAAACTAAAACAAACTTCCTATTCCTGTAGGTTCCTCTTCTTCGGGTTCCTCTTTCTTCTTCTTCTCTTCCTTCTTTTCGACTATAGGAACTGCTTTTGGACTTGTTGCTAAAGGTAAAGCACTTGCAGATTTTATAATATCATCAATCTTTGTTTGCTTTAAACCAGCAATTAGTTTTGAGATTTCTGTTTTATCAACTTTAGCGCCTGCGGCAGTTAATACCTTTTCTAGATTTGCTTCAGTAATTTTACCTCCAACTTTATGAAGTAATAAAGCTGCATAAATACTTTCCATATTATCTAACCTCTTTCTTATTTTTTATCATTATATTTGTAATTTTAGTTTATGTTTCAAAAAAAATCTTGAATTATTATCCAAATAATCCCCCAATCCCTACACTTTCTTCTTGTTCTTCCTTTTCAGAATCTTTTTCTTCCCTTTTTGGGGGTTCTTTCTGTGTTGGAATTGCGATTGCTTCTCCGAAAATAGTAGCATTTAATACATTAGCTTCAGACACAGCTTTTTGAATGTAATTATCTGTCATATCTTCTAAGAAGAATGGCATTTCGAATAAAACTGCTAGTGCTTCCCTATAAGCCAAAGCACAATCTTGTTTAAATTGTTCTATATCCATATATAAGATATCTTCTGGTATAATTTCGCCATCGCTCCAAGCAAAATGAATTTTAATCAAAGATTCTATTGGTGTAATTCCCAACTTTTTTAGTACTGCTGCTTGTTTAACAGTTACCAAATCACCTACTTTATGTGTTCTTGTATCTTCTCGAATATATATAGTGTCATTCATAATTCTCGTAGGTAATTTTAAAGTCATGTTTAGTTCACTAATAACTTGCCCTGTTGGTAGTCCAGTATCTCCTGCAGGAACCCAAATATCTACTGGAGTGATTTCATTTGGTTTTGCCGGAACCATCCACTCATTTTCTAGAAAAATATTCTTTAATTCAAATATATCAAGATTAGTAAAAACTAGGCTTGATTGACCTGGGATTTGTTTTGCTAGTTTATCTAAATTTTTCTTGTTATTTTCACTTTTATATTGTTCTATTGCACGGAGCTGAAGCGATTTTTTAGACATTCTGAATATGGCTTTTTCTCTTAAAATTTTACGCATAGTTTGAATTTGCATATCATTAATATGAGCGACTTCAATGATAACAATGTTCTTATAAGTTCTAAATAAATCAACTAAATTATTAATTTCATCTCTCTTCCATTTTGGTATGTGTTTATTTTTAATCATAAGTTTACACCTCGATACTTTTTAAGAATTCTTCTGTTAATTTAACAGGTTTCCCCATTGTAGACTTAAGGTACATCGATTTAAAATTATTGAACCTATGAGGCATTTGATCTGCTATAAAATTCACTACAGCCTTAACATTTTCGAATAATTTGTCCTTATTCATAGATTTTTTACCAATCTTAGTAAAAATAATAGGTTGTTTTTTCATTTGAACTCTAATGATTTTTTTATATCGTTCAAAAGCAATTTTTAAATCTTCTGTACTAGAAATAATACCATATCCTGTAGGGAAAGGTTTTGGCATTTTACCAACGGGTCCAAGAAATCTTGCTAAATAACGCGCAACATCTCTCATCATTTTATCTTCTACAATAAAAAAATCATACTTTTTAGCAAATTTTTTTTTATATTTTTTCTCTTCATTATTTATTTTAATCAAACCGTCTGAATCGAGAGTATCAACCCCTAATTTTTTTGCTTCTAACAATATTTCATCAGATGCAATCACACAAATATTTGGTTTACCATCTGTAATTATGTCGTTTGATAAGATAATTTCTTTATCAATTCGGTTTTTAGGGTCATTTAAATTCACATCTTTAATATTAACAATAAGATCAATTGATTCATCAAATTTTCTTACTTTATCTTTAAAACCTTTTTTTTTTATTACTGAATATTCAATAGCAGCTTTTAGTGATTTTTTTAATAATTTATCATCAACTTTCAAATTCTCTTACTCACCTCTTATTTTATCACTATACTCTCCATTATCAATTCGTTTTTGAATGGTCCTAGGATCTTCTCCTTCTACTGTTAGACCTACTGATAATGCTGTTCCTAACACTGTTTTTACTGCTGCTTTATAAGATTTATCTAAAAATTTATCTCTTTTTGCTTCAACTACATTCTGTATTTGTTCAAGCGTCAGATTCCCAATTTTTTGTTCTGAAACAGATGAACTTCCCTTTTGAGCACCAACTTCTTTAAGTAATAATGATGCTGTAGAAGGTGTTTCAATGAAAATTTCAAACTGTTTTGTTTCTGGATTACATTCAATTCTTACTGGTACAGTTAACCCCTTAAATACCAT
>SMTZ1_10011065_pt1 | contig 17107 bp, 12 predicted proteins | sample DeeMarSWOR136_30_FD_25667 | JGI IMG/M metagenome (IMG submission 25667)
AAAAGAAAAACCACACCTGAACAGAGCATCCGGATCAAAGGCGCCAGCCAGAACAACCTCAAGGACCTGGACCTTGCCATTCCCTTGAACCATTTCATTGTTATCACAGGGGTCAGTGGTTCAGGAAAGTCATCCCTTGCCTTTGATACCCTCTACGCTGAGGGCCAACGTCGTTATATTGAGACCTTTTCCCCTTATGCGCGACAGTTCATGGAGCGCATGGATAGACCCCAGGTGGAGGCCATAGAGAATATCCCACCCGCCATAGCCATCGATATCCCACCCGCCATAGCCATCGATCGCAAAGACCCGGTACGCACGTCCCGCTCCACAGTGGGAACCATGACCGAACTTACCGACTATGTAAAGCTTCTCTACGCCCGTCTCGGACAGCTCCATTGCCGCGGGTGCGGCACTCCGGTCATTCCAGAAACGCCAGAGCACGCATGGAACGCCCTAAAGGATCTACCCAAAGGATCTGAAGTTATAATCACTTTTCCTATTCCCTTGAGAGGGACTGGTTATGAACAGGTGCGGAAGGAATGGGCAGGGATGGGGTTTTCCCGCGTCTTCGTTGCGGGCCAGATCAGGTCCCTGGATGACTGGGAGCCAGAAGAGGGGGATGAGGAACTCCATATCGTCGCAGACAGACTCCTGTGGAATCCTTCGGAGCGTAAGCGGAGTATGGACTCCTTGGAACAGGGCTTTCGTTTTGGTCAGGGCAGACTGGACGTGTGGATTGGACCCGCCTTCCATGGTCCTGCTCCTAGGCAGGACTCAGGAGAGGTGGACAGGCCTGCCCGGCACCTCGCCTTTAGCAGCAGCCTGGAGTGCGCCAAATGCGGAATTTCCTATAATGCCCCCCTGCCAAACCTTTTCTCTTTTAACAGCCCTATAGGCGCCTGCGAGACCTGTCGCGGATTTGGCAGAACGATTGATATTGACCTGGATCTTATCATTCCGAACCCTGCCCTTTCTCTCGAAGAGGGTGCCATCAGACCCTTTGGAGGGCGTCATGATTATCGCATGGAATTCGATGATCTAATGGCCTTTTGCAAGCGCAGTAAGATCGCGACTAAGGTCCCCTATCACCGCCTAAAAAAGTCCCACCAAAAGGCGATTATTGAGGGAACCAGTGATTATTACGGGGTACGGGGGCTTTTTGAATGGCTAGAGACCAAGACGTATAAGATGCACGTACGGGTCTTTTTGTCCAGATACCGAAGCTACGTGATTTGCCCGGATTGCGAAGGCACACGATTCAAGGAGGAAGCACTACTCTATCGATTGGGAGGGCTCCACATCGGCCAGATCTATGCCATGAGTGTTGATGGGGCCAATCATTTTTTCAAGAATCTCTTTGTCCCTCCTGGAGACCTGGCCAGCCAAATGATCCTGAATGAAGTCCGCAGCAGGCTCACTTACCTCTCTGAGGTAGGTTTGGATTATCTCACATTGGACCGACAGTCCCGCACCCTCTCAGGAGGCGAGGTACAGCGTGTTGCCCTGACCTCAGCCTTAGGTTCCTCCCTTGTCAATAGCCTCTATATCCTCGATGAGCCGAGTATAGGCCTTCACCCGCGAGACAATCACCGTCTAATCCGTATCTTGAAGGGGCTCAGAGACCTGAAGAACACGATCGTCGTGGTGGAGCATGATTCTGAAATTATCAGGCAAAGCGATTTCATGCTGGATCTGGGACCAGGGGCAGGAGAACAGGGCGGTCAAGTGACCTACTTTGGTCCCACATCACGTGTGAATGACTCCCTCACAGGCCAATACCTGAAGGGTAAGAAACGTATCCCGATGCCCAAAGAACGGCGTACGCCTAAAAAAAGCAAATGGCTCACCATCAGGGGGGCTGCGGAGCATAATCTAAAAGACATAAACGTGCAGATCCCTCTTGGACTCTTTGTCTGCCTCACCGGCGTGTCTGGTTCGGGGAAGTCCACGCTGGCCGAAGAGATTCTTTACAAGGGTCTGAAAAGGGCGAAAGGTGATTCCCAGGGTAGACCTGGAAACTACGCGACCATAGAGGGCTTGGAACAGATTGATGACGCTGTGCTGGTAGACCAGAGACCCATTGGCCGCACGCCCAGGGCCAACCCTCTCACTTATTCGAAAGCCCTGGATCCCATCCGCCGATTACTGGCCAGCACGGATGAAAGCAGGGCCCGGGGTTTCGGGCCTGGCCATTTCTCCTTCAACGTGGCAGAGGGTCGATGCGAGACCTGCAAGGGTGAAGGGTTTGAAAAAGTGGAGATGCAATTCCTCTCCGATGTATTCATAACGTGTCCCTCTTGCGGGGGCAAGCGCTTCAAAAAAAAGGTTTTGGAGGTCGTATATAATGGAAAGAACATAGACGAAATCCTTTCCATGACCGTGGACCAAGGCCTCTCCTTTTTTGAAGACCAGCCCAAGGTAAAGGCCGCGCTTGCACCCCTTAGAGACGTAGGCCTAGGCTACATACGGCTCGGTCAGCCCATTAACACCCTTTCAGGAGGGGAGGCCCAGCGTCTGAAACTCTCCCGGTATCTGAAAGCGGGCAACGGTCGTCCGAAGTTCTTCATATTTGATGAACCCACCACCGGTCTGCACTTTGAGGATATAGAGAAACTCTTGGCAGCACTTCATAGGGTCGTCGGGCAGGGGAACTCGGTCCTGGTCATCGAGCACAACATGGACATTGTCAAGGCCGCGGACTGGGTGATCGACCTGGGCCCTGAAGGTGGAGATAGGGGTGGCCAGGTGGTGGTGACAGGGCCCCCAGAAAAAGTGGCCGAACACCGAATCTCCCACACGGGCAAATTTTTAAAGGCTTATCTTTCCGACCGTCGCCGGCATGAGGATTCTAAGGCTTCATCCAGCGTCGTCTCTGAAGGCCTCTCGGACATGGCTTCAGCCATCAACATCAGAGGGGCCAAAGAGCACAACCTGAAAAACCTGAGCCTCACCATACCCCGCCAGAAGCTGGTGGTCATCACAGGTGTCTCGGGCTCGGGGAAATCAAGCCTCGCTTACGACATCCTCTTCGCAGAGGGCCAGCGCCGTTATTTGGAAAGCCTGGCCCCTTATGTTCGACAATACGTGAAAATTCTGGAGCGGCCGGATGTGGATTCGGTTTCGGGTCTGCCCGCCACGGTGGCCATTCAACAACGCATCAGTCACACGAGTCGGCGCTCTACAGTGGCTACCCTCACTGAGATTTATCATTTTCTCAGACTTCTATATAGCAAGCTTGGCCGCCAGCACTGTCCTGGCTGTGACCGTCCCCTGAGACATCAGACCAAAGAAGAAATTGTGGATCAGATTCGAGATCGATATAAGGGGAGGAAAGCCGTTCTCTTGACGACCAAGGTGGCCGGGCGAAAGGGGTTTCACAAGGAAGTGCTGGCCCAGGCCCTTCGGAAGGGTTACAAGGAAGCACGCATTGATGGGACCATCACGCCTCTTCGCGAAAACATGTCCCTGAGCCGTTATCATGAACACACCATAGATTTGGTGGCCGGCAGACTTCCCTCAAGAAATCTTGAGAAACTCGTTCGGCAGGCCCTTGAAGAAAGTGGAGGGAGCCTTCTGGTCATGGAGGGCGGAGGAGAGGAAGAAATATTCAGCCTACGGGGGGTCTGCCCTGCTTGCGGCATTGGCCTACAAGATCTGGACCCCCGTCTCTTCTCCTTTAACAGCAAACACGGGGCCTGCGACCTGTGCGATGGGCTGGGTGTGCTCGAGGATCCTTACGAGGACAAATTAGAGGTTTGCCCAAAATGTGGCGGCAGTCGTCTCAAACCCGAGGCCTTGGGAGTCAAAATCGGTGGTTATTCCATCTGGGATTTGGTTCAGCATCCGGCCAGCCATGTTTATGAGGTCCTGAAGGGATTCTCTTTTTTCCGCGATGAAGCCCTCATTGCCAAGCCCATTATGGCTGAGATTCTCGCACGGTTATCTTTTATGAACAGACTCGGTCTTTCATATTTATCTCTCAGTAGAAGTGGGGAAACCCTTTCAGGCGGCGAGGCACAGCGCATACGTTTGGCCGCACAGCTTGGTTCCAACCTGACCGGGGTATGCTACATTTTGGACGAACCGACCATTGGTCTCCATGCCAGGGACAATCGAATGCTTCTCAGTGCCCTCAGGAATCTCAAAGAGCGCGGCAACTCCATTTTGGTCGTGGAACATGACGAAGAAACCATCCGTGCCGCTGACCACATCATTGATCTGGGGCCGGGCGCTGGACAGAACGGAGGACAGATGGTGGCCTCTGGAAGTCTCCCTGACCTCAAGAAGGTAAGCGCATCCGTCACAGGAGCCTCTTTTAACGGACGCCCGCACGCCATCACATCCCATCTCAGGCCTTACCGTGACCGTCCTCATCTCAAGATTTTGGGCGCCATAGCGCATAACCTAAAGGGAATCGACGTGGATTTTCCTTTGGGAATCCTGATCTGTATCACGGGCGTCTCTGGATCTGGCAAGTCCACGCTCCTTAAAGAGACCCTTTACAAAGGGGTCCGCAACCGGCTGCAGAGAAAGAAACATGAGACGGGCCCCTGCAAAGACATCCGAGGATGGAAATCACTGGACCGAGTTCTGGAAGTGGATCATAGCCCTATTGGTCGCACCCCAAGGTCGGTCCCCGCCTCTTATGTGGGTTTCCTGTCCGAGATACGAAAGCTTTTAGCCATGAGGCCTGAATCTCGCGCGAGAGGTTACCAGCCTGGGCGATTTTCATTCAACTTGAAGGGGGGAAGATGCGAGGCCTGCAAAGGGCATGGTTCCCTGAAAGTGGCCATGAGCTTCCTCCCGGACGTCTACATCCGTTGTGAGGTGTGCGAAGGCCAACGGTTCAATCAAGAGACCTTAGATATCACTTACAGGGGAAAAAATATCTCAGAAATTTTGGAACTTACCTTTGAGGAGGCGGCCAGCTTTTTTGGCGCTGTGCCGTCTATTCGCCGTGCAGTCCAGGTGGTCACAGATATAGGCCTGGGCTATCTCCGGCTGGGACAACCCAGTCCCACACTCTCTGGGGGAGAGGCCCAGCGCATTAAGCTTGCAGAAGAATTGGCCAAGCCCACCCGGGGGCGTACCCTTTACGTTCTGGATGAACCCACAACGGGGTTGCATCTTGCTGATGTGGAGAGTCTTGTAAATGTCCTGCACGCCTTGGTAGATCAAGGGAACACGGTGGCTGTCATTGAGCACAATATGGAGATCATTAAGGAGGCTGACTACATTATAGACCTGGGTCCTGAAGGGGGTGAGAAGGGGGGACGCGTTGTTGCAGCTGGTTCGCCTGTGGATATCCTGGCCAATCCAAATGGCTCTTACACCGCACAATACCTTAGAAAATACCTAAAGGCCTAAATCTTCCCAAGGCGATGTCCCCTTTTACCCCAAGAGACTGTCGAAAAACCGGCTTTCCATCACCCTCCAAGGCGGGTTTCGGTAAGCACTTGACAATAGATCGAGGAACAGTAATAAAGTCTTTCTTCGAGACTGTGGAAAAACCACTTCTGAGAAGCTGATGGAAAATGTCCAGATGCAAGGCTTCCGATATCCCGAGGAATGAGGCGTACGTAGAAGTACGCCGCAGTGACGAGGGATAAGGGTAACGCAGCAGATGGGCGTTTTCCGACAGCTTCTTCACTAATTATTCGTATCTCAAGGAAGGGAGTTATGAAATTACACGAATATCAGGCCAAAGAAATATTTAGGAACGCTGGAATTCCTGTGCCGGATGGCCAGGCTGCAGCCTCTGATGAAGAAGCTGTACAGGTTGCCGAAAAACTAAAAGGCCCGCCCTGGGTGGTTAAGGCCCAAGTCCATGCCGGGGGACGAGGAAAAGGGGGCGGCGTTCGGCGAGCCAGGCCATCTTGGAACAACCATTGATTACAAAACAGACGGGCGCTGAAGGGAGAAAGGTCCATCAGGTCCTCGTCGAAGAGGGTGTGGAGATTCATCAGGAACTTTACCTGGCTATGGTGATCGATAGATCCCTGGCCAGGCCTGTTATGATCTTCAGCCAGGCCGGGGGCATGGAAATCGAGGAAGTAGCGGCAAGATCGCCTGAGCTTGTGCTGAAGGAATTTGTGGACCCCAATTCGGGTTGGATGCCCTATCACGGCAGGGCGTTGGCCTATCGGCTTGACCCCCTTCCGCAGCCAGAGACTCTGAAGGCGTTGATTTCTCTTATGGCTCGTCTATACGAGACCTTCATGCGCTTCGATTGTTCCCTTGCAGAGATCAACCCGCTGGTCATCACAAAAAATGGGAAGGTTGTGGCCATAGATGCCAAGATGGACGTGGATGACAATGCGCTTTTCAGGCAAAAGGCGTTGTTAGCCCTTGATGATCCGAGGGAAAAGGATCCCTTGGAATTGAAGGCAGGGCAATACAACCTCAACTACATCCGCCTAGACGGGAACATTGGAGCCATGGTCAATGGTGCCGGCCTGGCCATGGCCACCATGGACGTGATCAAGATGGCTGGCGCTGAACCGGCCAATTTTCTGGACGTGGGTGGTGGGGCCAGCGAGGAGATGGTCACAAAGGGTTTTGAGATTATCCTTCAAGACAAGAAGGTGAAGGCGATACTGATAAATATCTTTGGTGGGATTTTGAGATGTGACGTCCTGGCCAGGGGCGTCTTAGGAGCCGCAGAGAAGACAGAGATCCCAGTGCCCTTGATCGTCCGATTAGAGGGAACCAATGTGGAGGAGGGAAGAAGAATACTTGAAAATTCCGGTCTAAAGTTCTTGGTGGCCAAGGACATGGCAGAGGCAGCAGAGCTGGTGACGAAGCAGGTCGCTGGGACTTAGCTGTTTTGCCTTGCCGTCGCAATGCATAAGCCATGACTTTAGCTCAGCGCATAACGGGAACGGGGGTATGGAGATACGGGGGTACGGATTACAGAGGATCAGTCGTTCCACCGTCCCTCCGTTCCTCCGTTCCTTATCTCATAGAGGTGATTGAAATAGACACTATTTCATACTCAAAAAATTAGCGAACTATAGGTATTTAGAGGTTGAATCATGAGCATACTTGTAGATGAAAAGACGAGGGTTGTCGTCCAGGGGATCACTGGAAGGGAAGGAACCTTTCACACAAAGCAGATGTTGGCCTACGGAACGGTTGTGGCAGCTGGCGTCACACCGGGTAAAGGGGGTCAACAGCTGGAGGGGATACCCGTATTTAATACGGTTCATGAGGCCGTTGAAAAGGAGGGTGTGAATGTCTCCTGTATCTTTGTCCCCCCTCCCTTTGCTGCCGATGCCATTATGGAGGCCGCCGCAGAAGGCCTTGGCGTCATTGTATGCATCACTGAGGGTATCCCAACCCTTGACATGGTCAAAGTGGCAAGCTTTTTGGATGATAAGGAAACCGTGCTCATAGGACCCAATTGTCCGGGAATCATATCCCCCGGTAAAACCAAGGTGGGGATCATGCCCGGCCCCATACACAGGCCTGGGAACGTTGGGGTTATTTCCAGGAGCGGAACCCTCACCTATGAGGTGGTGGACCAACTGACGAGGGCAGGTCTGGGGCAATCCACCTGTATTGGCATCGGAGGTGATCCCATTGTGGGAACCACATTTATAGACCATCTCATGAGATTTAAAGAAGACCCTGAAACAGAGGGAGTGGTTCTCATTGGCGAAATAGGCGGTTCAGCTGAAGAGGAAGCAGCCGAATACGTCCGGAACCAATTTGAAAAACCGGTCATCGCTTTTATTGCCGGACAGACAGCGCCTCCTGGCAGACGTATGGGTCATGCGGGTGCCATTATCTCAGGAGGAAAGGGAAAAGCTGATGATAAAATCAAGGCCCTTGAATCTGCTGGAATAACCATTGCCCGTAATTTGGGGGGGCTTGGAGAGACTGCCCTTGAGGTCATGGGACACGGACGGTGATTACCATCGCTTGACGGGGATTTCTTGTAGTGCTAGTATCAAAATACAACGTGCTATCGATTTCTGGAGGATTTCTAAACAAAGCTCCCCCAAGATGAGAAGTTTCCCAAGATACTTTTTTCCAAATGGACCTATTTAGAAAAGATGATGGATAAAGTCATAAACATAGAAAAAAGAATTGAGAGCAAGAAACAAAGGAGACAACTTGAAGCGTATCGGGGGAAACTCGAAAGCGTTCAGAAGGTCATTCAATGCTCTGCATGTCACCACAGGTGCGCCATGTGTGGCCACTATCTGAAGGATTCGGATGCCACCTATGATTCTCCAGCAGCTTCTTTCGGATTCGCACTCTGTGATTGTTGCAAGGCAGAATTTGAAGATTTTCTGGCCATCTCCCGGGATAAAAGTGGCTTTGTAAATTCTCGAGAATTTAAGTCGTTGTTAGAGGAACTCAGTAAAAAGTCATAGTCAGTGGAGGTCGTGAATGTTTGGTATAGGTATGCCGGAACTTATTATAATCCTGATCATAATCTTGATTATATTCGGCGCCGGCAAGCTCCCCCAAATAGGCAGTGGGCTAGGAAAGGGGATAAAAAACTTCAAGAAGGCGACCCAGGAACAGCCTGAAGAGTTAGCGCCTCCAGAAGAGGATAAAGAAGAGGTTGAAGACAAGGCTTAGTCCTCTGCACCGTTGATCCCTTGATCAGGACGACGCGAGAACCCCCTTGCTGCCTTCAAAAGGGTATATCATCATCAGGGATGGATACGGGCTCCTCAACCGGAAAAGCCTCTTCCCTGGCCTCCACCCTCCCCTCTCTTCCTGATGGCCCCAGCATCTGCATTGTCTGAGCGATAATTTCTGTGGTGTAGCGCTTATTCCCCTCGCGGTCTTCCCAGGTTCGCGTCTGCAATCTTCCTTCAATATAGACCTGTTTTCCTTTGTGCAGATATTCTCCGCATATCTCGCCCAAACGCGCCCAGGCCACAATTCTGTGCCACTCGGTTCGTTCTCCCTTTTCCCCGTTCTTGTTCGTCCACTGTTCGTGGGTAGCCAGATTGAAAGTGGCCACCGGCGTACCTGCCGGCGTATATCGGAGTTCTGGATCTGCGCCCAAGTTTCCCACTAAAATGACCTTATTAACGCTTGCCATGCCCTGATCTCCTCCCACCAAGCCTGTAAAGTTTTCGATTTGTGAACAACAGTTCCGTCTATGAACTTGAGACGACTGAACCCATGAAAAACGGGGCTAAATTAGCATAATCGAATTCATCAGATCAAGCCAAATGAACTCTGGTTTTTAAGAAAGGCCTAATTCTCCGGCGAGATCCCAATTTAGCGGCTATCTCTCCCGGTCCACACGGCTCCAACACTCTCTCTGAGCCGGAGGCTAGGACTCCCATACTCCAATCCTTTTTATTTCCATATTGACTCATGGCGGTTGAAGATTTAAGCTGTTGTTAATTCAAAACAAGAACTTAGCTCGATCCAGTCTTGGTTTTAGGCCGAAAAACTATCAATAGAATCATTCAGGTAGAGGATGCTCAAAGTAACCCCTTTAGGGGGATTAGGAGAAATTGGTCTCAATATGATGGTCATGGAATATGACCATCATATGCTCATCGTGGACGCCGGCTTAATGTTCCCAGAGGATTACATGCCCGGTGTGGATGTGGTCATACCGGATATTCAGTATCTAAGGGAAAACAGGGATAAGGTAAAGTCTATCGTTCTCACCCACGGTCATGAAGATCATATCGGTGCCATGCCCTTCTTTCTTAGGGAATTCAATATCCCTATCTTTGGGACCAATTTCACCATAGAGCTCCTGAAGGACAAACTCAGAGAACATCATCTACTGGAACAGGCCAGCCTTCATAAAATAAAGGCAGGGGATGTGACCACATTCGGCCCCTTTCAAGTGGAATATATCAGAGTCAACCACAGCATTGTGGATGGCGTGGGCCTGGCCATTGACACGCCAGAGGGAATTATCATCCATTCAGGCGATTTCAGAATAGATCAAACCCCAGTTGATGGGCAGTTAACGGATCTGGACAGATTTGCGCACTATGCAGAGCAAGGTGTGCTTGCCCTCTTTTCAGATTCCACCAATGCGGAAAAAGAGGGTTCTACCCTTAGCGAAAGCGACGTCAAAAAGACCCTAGAGGAACTCTTCCAATCCTGTAATGGGAGACTAATCGCTGCGGTTTTCGCGTCAAACATTTCAAGGATTCAGCAGATCATCAACCTGGCGGTGAAATTCGACCGGAAAGTGTTATTCAGCGGGAAAAGCATGCAGGCCAACGTCCGGATTGCGAAGGCTGAAGGCCTTATTCGTATTCCCGACAATGCTGAAATAGAGGAAGGGGCTGTGGACCAGTTCCCAGAGCATAAAATAGCCATAATCACCACGGGTAGTCAGGGAGAGCCCATGTCCTCCCTGACTAGGATGGCCCAAGATAGACACAAGAAAATTAGTATTAAAAAAGGTGATACAATAATCCTCTCTTCGCGCTTTATCCCTGGCAATGAAAGAGCCATCACCGCGATCATTAACAATCTGTATCGGATGGGAGCAGAGGTAGTTTACGAAAAGGTATCCCATATTCACTCCTCTGGTCACGCTTACAAAGAGGAACTCAAGTTATTACTCAATCTCATAAAGCCAAAGTATTTTATGCCCATACACGGGGAGTACCGACACCTTGTCAAACACATCCAATTGGCTATGGAGACAGGGATTCCTTCGGAAAGACTCCTGCTCGTTGAAAATGGTACCACGGTCTGCTTTGAGGATGGGAAAGCCAAAATCGGGGAACGGGTGCAGACAGGCAGGGTGCTTGTGGATGGAAAGGGTGTGGGAGATGTGGGTGAATTGGTCCTGAGAGACCGGCGAAGGCTTTCGGGAGACGGCGTGGTCATAGCCCTACTGGCCATTGACGAACGGACAGGAGAGGTGATTTATGGCCCTGATATTATCTCCCGAGGATTTGTGATCGAGGATCAAAGCGGATTCATACTGGAGCAGGCCAAGTCCATGGTCTCTGAATTATTAGAGGAAATCGAAAACCCGAGTCACATTGACTGGACAGAAGTGGCGCCTCTCATCAAAAGAAGGTTGAAACGTTTCTTTTATAAGGTTATTGAAAGAAGTCCTCTTATATTACCGATCATTATACCCCTATGATACGGGTTAGCCGGTCTGCCTGCTGCGCCGGTTAGCTGAATGGGAATCACTTTTGCCATGTTGAATTGAGGCCAGAGCAAGTTGGGTAAAAAGTCAAAAAATAAGGCCAAATCTAAAAAGCATATAGAACCCATCAAGATGGAAATATGGGGAATCATTTTTTTCCTCATTGCCCTGGTTGTGGGGATAAGCCTCTTCTCCTACCACCCTGCTGATCCCCTATTCTGGCTTGAATCTGCCCGGCCAGGACGGGCCCATAATCTCTTTGGTACCGTTGGCGCCCATCTGGCTGGTGGGATATTTTTCCTGCTCGGCTTCTCCTCGTTTTGGCTGGTGGCCATCTTTGTCAGCTTGGCCTTTCTCTCTTTTCGGGGCCATGCCTTCTCGTCACCCAAAAAGAGCATTGTTGCCAGCCTATTTCTCATTTTTTCGTTCTCCGGAATTTTGGGCTTACAAACGCCCGGGGCGATCATTTATAGGGGCAGCGAGGTGATAAGTGGGGGTTTTGCAGGGGTTCATATTGCCCAATTTATGAAAGGATTTCTCAACTATTTTGGGGCTTATGTGCTCCTTGCGGCAGTCTTCGTCATCTCCCTCATGGTCTGCACCCACATCTCTTTTGGCTGGGTTTTGTCAAGGGTTTCCCTATCCTTGATCGGTATGATGAGACGGCTAAAGGAACTTTCCATGAAGAAAAAGGAAAGGAGAAGAAAGAAAAGGGTAAGGAAAGAAATCATTGAAAAGGAGAGAGTGAAACCGAAACCAAAGGTCACGATTGTTGAGCCCCAATTGGAGACCTTGAAACAACCTGAACAGGAATCCTTTTCCTTTATGAATGTGGCGGGTGAATTCAAGCTCCCCTCTTTGGACCTGCTCAACAAGCCGCCTGAAGATAGAGAGACGGAATTCCAGCGAGAAAGCCTGGAGATGAATGCTCGACGTGTGGAGAAGAAACTGGCTGATTTTGGCGTGGACGGAGAAGTGGTTGAGATCCTTCCAGGACCCGTCATTACCATGTATGAATTCAAGCCCGCACCTGGTGTCAAGATCAGCAAAGTGGCTGGCCTTTCAGATGATCTGGCCTTGGCCTTAAGGGCTCCTAGTATTAGGATTGTAGCCCCCATACCGGGAAAGGCGGCCATTGGCATAGAAATACCCAACAACCAACGGAACTTGGTCTATCTTTACGAGATCCTCTCAAGCCAGGCATACAAAAACTCCACCCATCGGCTGACGATCGGGCTGGGTAAGGATATTACTGGATCCCCTGTCGTTTCAGACCTGACCAAAATGCCTCATCTGCTGGTGGCAGGGGCAACGGGAACAGGGAAAAGCGTTTCTTTGAATGCGATGATCAATAGCCTCCTGTTCAAATTCTCACCCGACATGGTTCGGTTTCTCATTATCGACCCCAAAAGGATTGAATTGAATGTCTATAATGATATCCCCCATTTACTTTATCCCGTTGTCACTGAACCGAAGGAGGCCACAAAAGCACTTCGATGGACCGTGCAGGAAATGGAAAGACGCTACAACCTATTGTCTGACCGGGGGGTCAGAAACATCGAGGCCTACAACCGTAAAGCGACAAAGGGGAAAAAAACAAAGCAAGCGGGTAGCCCCGAGGATACAGATAAGCAACTTCCTTATATCGTTGTTGTAATCGACGAACTGTCGGACCTCATGATGACCTCCTCAAGAGAAGTGGAGGAAGCCATTACGCGTCTGGCTCAAATGGCACGGGCTGCCGGTATCCATCTCATTATCGCCACGCAGCGACCCTCTGTGGATGTACTCACTGGAATCATAAAGGCAAACTTCCCTGCCCGCATCTCTTTCCAAGTCTCATCAAGGGTGGACTCCAGAACCATTCTGGATAACATAGGCGCTGAGAATCTTCTGGGAGATGGAGATTTGCTTTTCTTGCCCCCAGGAGTGGGTCGAATAACAAGGATTCATGGGGCTTTTATCGCCGAGGATGAGGTGAAAAGGGTCGCGGATTTTTTGAGAGAGCAGATGAAACCCGATTATGACTTCACGCTTTTGAATCACGTTGCCCAAGAAGAAGAGGGATTCGAAGATGAAATTGAATTCGATGAGAAATATGATAGGGCTGTAGACCTGGTTATACAAACGGGCCAGGCATCTATTTCCATGATACAACGAAAGTTGCGTGTGGGGTATAATCGGGCCGCACGCATGATCGAGGCCATGGAGAAACAGGGGATCGTGGGCCCCTCGGACGGCGTCCGTCCAAGGGAGGTGTTTAGGCGGGAAGAGTAGTGAGGGCAGAATACGGAAGGCGGAATTTGAAAGAAAGAAGACAGATGATAGAAGACAGAAGACAGAAAAGGAAACACGGAAGGTGGGGATGTTAAGATCTGCTTTCACTTTTCTGTTGCTGGTTTTTTTGTCGCCGGCAAGTGTTGCAACCGCTGATATGCAGCTATCTGAGATACTTGCAGGCGTACAGAAACGATACGGAGATCTGCCCGGGCTCAGTATTCCTTATAAACGGGAGATCATAACCCGATCCATGGCCTTGCTCGGCGGATCCATGGACGCGGATATGGCCTCCGGCCATATCCATTTCAAACCACCCAAGTTTCTAAAGGTTCAACAGGATACCCCAAAGCAAGAAACGATAATCAGCGACGGTAACACCCTCTGGTGGTACATTCCCCATAAGAGCCAGGCCTACCGGTATCCTTCTCACCAACTGGGTAAGGAGATTCAGCTCTTGAATGACATCTTTCGAGGGCTGAGGGCGGTCGAAGAGAGCTTTGATGTTATGCTCATGGAAATGGATGAAAAGGGGGGCTACCAACTCAAACTCATACCCAATCCTCCCTGGGCAGAAATCCATCACATCATGCTTTCCGTTTCACAAGGGGACGACACCATTCGCAAGGTGGAAATTCATAATCAAATTGGAGGAATCACCCGATTCATTCTTGGAGATCTATCTGTGAAGGAAAAATTCCCGGAAGATTTCTTCAGATTTGTGGCCCCTGAAGGGGTTAAAGTTATCGAACAGGAAGGTTAATTCACCGCAATCCCCTTCGTCCACCGTGACGCCCTCCTCGCCCTCTCAAGTCAGGCACCGCCCAGGTTTCAACCACCGCTCCAATGCACATTAGGTTTGGCCTGTTCCTGGAAGACGATATCTCTTGACTTGAATCCTTAAATACCCCCTCGTGTCCTGCTAATAACTCTAATGAGCTTACCCTGAAATACTGGGACGGGCCGTTTCGCTTTACTTCCAGGAAACGAGGAATTTTTCGCAAGGTCAAGGCTCCCGGGAACCCGCGCCGTAGGCGTGGGACTGAGCGGAGCAAAGCGAGCGCGAAGAAATCAAGGGATTGCGCGGAGGCATACCGTGAGTATGCCGCACAAGGAATCCCGCAGATTGACGCAGAGATTGCGGAAAAGGACCGTTTCCTTCAAAAACCTAGTGGGCCATCACGCGGGAGAGTGTACGACCCACCTTTTTGAGGCTTTCCAGACTATCCGCCGGTAGGAAATAGTCCACATAGGGAAGTGCTGTTTGCATCCCCTGACAGATCGGCTTGTATTCCGTGTCCCCTGCCACGGGATTTAACCAGATGATGCAACAGGCCTTCTGGCTCAGGATCTCCATTTCTCTTCTCAAAGGTTCCTTTCCGCCCAGATCCCAACCGTCACTCAATATGACCACCACAGTCCGCTTATTGAGGAGCCTTTTCGCATATCCCTCATTGAACTGATGCAGAGAATAACCAATTCTTGTCCCCCCTGACCAGTCGGGAACTTCTCGAGATATCCGCTCCAGGGCCTTATCCAGGTCAAACCGTCTTACAAAAGGGGTAATGGGCGTGAGGGTGGTGGAAAAGACAAAGACCTCAGCCTTAGATCCCACCCCTTTCAGTCCAAGTATAAACGGCGTCACGAAACGGGCGTAGCGGTCCATCGAACCACTCACATCAACCAAGATGACCAACCGCTTCAGCCTCTTCTTTTTTTTCTTGTAAAACAACTCCAGGGGTATGCCACCCAGTTTGAGGCTCTTTTTCATAATGCGGCGAAAATCCATATCCCCCGGCTTCTTGGATCCCTTGTATCGACGTGTAACGGAGAGCCTGAAAGGAGATAGCATGTTCTTGAGGATGAGCTGGGCGATTTGGACATCCGCTTTTTGGAAATGGGCAAGATTCTTCCTCTCTAGCCTTGCCACAGGACTGTAGGTCGCTTGTTCAGTAGGCTCCTCCTCCCTGCAGGCATCCTCCTCCCCGCCCTCTTCCTGTTCCTGTTGCGCTTCCTGTAAGAGCTCTGCAGCAGCATCTTCTTCACACTCCAGCTCTGCTTGAGGAATTTCACTCTCCTCTTCCTCTTCCTCGTTCTCAATACCCTGCCAGTATTCCTCAAAAAACCCCTCAAATAACGCCCATTCCACGTCTGATGTGACTAGATTGGTCCTAAGCACGTGGAAGAAGTCCTCTCTCTTTGATATATCTATCTCTTCCATGCTACTAAGCGAGTCCATAATATTGGACGAAAAGATCTTGAATCCACGATCTTTCAGAAAGGTGGAAAAGGATATCACTTTGCATGTGAGACTCTGTTTATCCATAATTATAGGCCTGTTCCAAGATATTCGGCCCGTCTTTCCTGGTCCGCCCAGATCTCCGCGGTAAACCTCTTGATATCGTCCTGATATTTGAGGATGCACCCGAGTGTCTCCATCACCACCTCTTCATCCAGGTATTTCCTCTGCATATTTATGAGGGCCATAGCCCAATCGAGGGTCTCTGATACACCCGGCTTTTTGAAAAAATCAAGGTTCCTCATATGCTGCATAAAGTGAGTCACCTGTTTTGCAAGCTTGGCCTCGATCTTTGGGAGACGCGTGGTCACGATCCTGTACTCCTTTTCAAAGGAGGGATAATCGATCCAGTGGTAGAGACACCGCCTCTTGAGGGCATCGTGAACATCCCGTGTTCTGTTGGAAGTCACGACCACCATGGGCTTCTGGTTCGCCTTAAGGGTGCCGATTTCAGGAATGGTGATTTGAAAATCGGAAAGGACCTCGAGCAAAAAGGCCTCGAATTCCTCATCGGATCTGTCTATCTCGTCGATCAAGAGAACAGGTGCCCTTTCATTAGAGCTAAGAATGGCCTCAAGAAGGGGGCGTTTAATCAGAAATTCTTGACCGTATATGAGACGCTCTATCTCTTCTTTCCCTGTCTTTTTCTGTTCCTCAAGTCTGATGTGTAAGAGTTGCTTGGGATAATTCCATTCATACAGGGCTGTAGAGGCATCAAGGCCTTCGTAGCATTGTAGGCGTATGAGTTGGGTATTGAACAAAGAGGCCATGACAATTCCCACCTCTGTCTTACCCACGCCAGGCTCACCCTCCAGAAAGACAGGCTTCTGAAGGCGATGGGCAAGGAAGAGAACGGTGGCCAACGCACGATCCGCTATATAATGGGCAGCAGCCAGTTCCTCCGCCACTTGTTCTATGGATTCAAAATAGGACTCAGTTGTCATCTTTCACCTTTCGTCTATTAGGTCTCAAATCCCTGTTTTCCATTGTTTTTCAGTTTAACACGAATACTGCCAAGAGGCATGCATTTTTTCCGTTGCTTCAAATCAGAATCATCCGGAATGTGCCGCCATAACTCCATGATGACAGGGCCTCAAAAGCAGGTTTACTGGGTCCCGTCGAGGCGGGATCCCAGTCTGAGGCAGACAACCTGGGCAGGCAAGTCCACTTCGTTTCCACAAGGCGCGGAGGGGAGCTTCACTTCTTCTTGAACAGGGCCTCAAGTGCGTCTTTGGCCTCTTTAGTCCTGTTTCGACTACCACTTGCCCCTTTGGCGCCCCGTGGGAGATAGTAGTCGCACAAATTGGCCCTCTCCTTATCGACAATGCGTTCCGCAGAGACCTCCTTGCATTCATTGTAGGCGTTTTGGTCGTAAAAGTTACATTGCTTACAACAGCGGAGATCTCGGTCGCAATGCGGAC